>Ga0193727_1000054_pt1 | contig 32107 bp, 24 predicted proteins | sample H2c2metaG_FD_143051 | JGI IMG/M metagenome (GOLD analysis project Ga0193727, IMG submission 143051) | Soil microbial communities from a riparian zone of the East river system, Colorado, United States - H2c2 | ecosystem: Environmental > Terrestrial > Soil > Riparian zone | place: USA: East River...
TGAGGCGCCTGAACGAGAAGACGGCGTCCGCGGCCGTGAGCGGAGTGCCGTCCGCGAAGTGGACGTTCCGGCGCAGGTTGAACCTGAACGTCTTCGCATCCTTGGACGCCTTCCACGACTGCACGAGCTGCGGCACCGGATGCGCGAGGTCACCGCCGCGGTAGGTGAAGAAGGTGTCGTAGATGCCGCGGTCGACGATCGACGCGGTCGGCTCGAACGCCCGTTGCGGATCGGCCGTCTTGATCTCGAAGGAGCGGTCGACGACGAGCGTCGCCGTCGGTGCCGACGGTGCGGTCATGGCGCCCGATGCGGCGACCGCGGCGACGACGAGTGCGACTGTGGCGAGGGCGGCTCTTGCAGCCCAGCGGGTACGAAAACGGTGCATGGCGGCCTCCGGGGGAAAGGGGGTCAGCGGCCTTAGAGCTTATCCTTCACATGCAAAAGTGGAAGCGGCTTGGGCCGTTCGGCAGGGCGTGCGGGCGGCCCGCCGCCGGCTTGCAGCCAGCAGGCAACGGTTCTATCTCCCTCGATCTCGAGCGTCACCGGATCTTCTGCCGAGCACCGGTCGAACGCGTACGGACACCGCGGATGGAAGCGGCAGGCGGCGGGAGGGTGAGCAGGATCGGGCACCTCTCCCGGCAGCGCCTCGGGCAGAAAACCGCTCCCGTCGGGATGGGGCACGGCTCCGATCAGCGCCTCGGTGTAGGGGTGCAGAGGCAGCGACCAGAGGGATCGGGCCGGTCCCGTCTCGACCATGACGCCGAGGTACATGACCGAGACGACGTCGGCGACGTGGCGCACGATCGCGAGGTCGTGCGAGATCAGCAAGAGGCTGAGCGAGAGCCGGCGCGAGAGGTCGACGAGCAGGTTCGCCACCTGGGCCTGCGCGGACGCATCCAGGGATGCGAGCGGCTCGTCGAGGACGAGCACGGAGGGATCCGCGGCCAGCGCGCGGGCGACGGCGATTCGCTGACGCTGCCCGCCGCTGAACTGGTGCGGATAGCGGGCGGCGGCGCTCGCCGGGAGGCCGACGAGATCGAGCAGCTCCTCCACGCGACCCCGGCGATCGGCGGATGGAGCGAGACCGAGGACGTCGAGCGCATCGGCGAGCTGCGATCCGATCTTCCGCCGCGGGTTGAGCGACGAGTACGGGTTCTGGAAGACCATCTGGAGTCTCGCGAGCTCGCGCGGACGAGCGCGCCTCGTCAAGGGCGCCACCTCGCGTCCTTCGAACAGCACGGTTCCGGCGGTTGTCGGCACCAGTCCGACTGACGCGCGTGCGAGGCTCGACTTCCCGCAGCCGGACTCGCCCACCAGCCCGACGATCTGGCCGCGCTCGACCGTGAGACTCGCGCCCGCGACGGCACGGACTCGTTCACGACCGCGCCGCTCGTACACGACCTCGACGTCCTGGAGCTCGAGCGCCGGGCCGTCCGCGTTCGACGGCACGTTGTCATTCATGGCGGAACGGGTCGACGTGACAGGCGAGGCGGCGGCCGCCGATCGGAACGAGAGGCGGGTCGTCCGTCGTGCAGATCTCGATCGCGTACGGACAGCGAGGGTGGTAGCGGCACCCGTCCGGGATCTGCTGCGGGCTCGGTGGCGCGCCCTTGATCGCCACGAGCGGCGTGTCCCGTGCAGCCTCGGGGTGCGGCAGCGCATCGAGCAGCGCACGCGTGTACGGATGCCGGGGCTGCCGGAGCAGCTCGTCCCGCCTGCCGGACTCGACGACTTGCCCCGCATAGAAGATCGAGATCCGGTCGGCGATCGACGACATCACCGCGAGGTCGTGTGTGATCAGCACGACCGAGAGATCGCGCTCACGACGGAGCCGGTCGAGCAGGCGGAGGATTCCCGCCTGAACCGTGACGTCGAGTGCCGTCGTCGGTTCGTCGGCGATCAGCAGGCGCGGGCCACAGGCCAGCGCGATCGCAATCGCGATGCGCTGGCGCATACCGCCGGAGAACTGGTGCGGGTAGGCGTGCAGCGCGCTCCGTGGGCCTGGGATGCGCACCTGGTCGAGTAACTCGATAGCGCGATCGTCGGCCGCACGGCGGCTGAGCCCGAGGTGGAGGCGCATGTGCTCGGTCAGCTGCTGCCCGATGGTGAGCATCGGATGAAGAGACGTCATCGGGTCCTGGAAGACCATCCCGATGTCGCGTCCCGAGACAGCGCGCAGATCGCTGGTCTTCAGGCGCAGCAAATCCTGTCCTCCGAACGCCGCGCGTCCCTCGACGACCGCGCCTGATGGCAGCAGGCCGAGCAGTGCGAGCATCGACATCGTCTTGCCGCTGCCGCTCTCACCTGCCACGCCGAAGACCTGAGCAGGCTCGACGTGGTAATCGATGCCGTCGACGACCGTAGCGAAGCCTCTCGGTGTCGGGAGTCGGACTCGCAACCCTTCGACCTCCAACAGAGCGGTCAGCGGTCGTCACCGCCCCACGAGGTCTGGGGATCGAAGAAGTCGCGGAGACTGTCTCCCAGGAAATTGAACGCGAGCACGGCGGTGAAGATCGCGAGCCCGGGAAAGGTGCCGATCCACCACCACTGGAAGTACTGGGCACCATCGGCGACCATCGAGCCCCACTCCGCCTGGGGCGGCTGAGCGCCGAGGCCGAGGAACGAGAGGCCGGCAAGCAGCAGAATCGCGCTCGCGAGGTCGAGTGTCGCGAGCACGAACACCGGCCCGGCGACGTTGGGGAGGACGTCCCGGAAGAGCGTGCGGCGAGCCGAGGCGCCGAGCAGGCGCGCCGACTCCACGTACTCCGTGTCACCGACAGACAGCACGAGGCCCCGGACGACACGCGCATACGCGGGCCAGGCAACCACGACGATCGCGAGCGCGGCGTTCCGAAGCCCGCGCCCGAGAACCGCGGCGACGACCATGGCGAGGATGATCGCCGGGAACGCAAAGAAGAGATCGACCACGCGCATCGAGAGCCCGTCGACGATCCCGCGGAAGTAGCCTGCGAGCCCGCCCACCAGGCCGCCGATCAGGGCGGCGAGCGAGACGAGCAACAGCGCGATCGGCACCGACACCCGGGAGCCGTAGATGACACGGCTGAGGACGTCACGTCCGAGCTCGTCGGTCCCGAAGAGATGCGCGCTGCTGGGGCTCTGCGCGGCCACGAATGTCTGGGCGAGCGGATTGTACGGCGCGATGAACGGCGCGAAGATCGCCACGACGAGCCACGCAACCGCGATCACGCCCCCGGCGACGGCGAGTGGCTGCCGCCAGGCCGGGCGCGTTCGTCCGCCACGTCTACGAGCGCGCATCCGAAGGGCAAGAGTGCTCACCTGACGCGGATCCTCGGATCGATCAGGCCGTAGAGGATGTCCACGATGAAATTGACCGTGATGTAGACGACCGCGACGAAGAGGCTCACACCCGCGATGGCCGGGACGTCGAGGTTGACAGCAGCCTGGTACGCGTACTGGCCGATGCCCGGCCAGGAGAAGATCTTCTCCACCAGCACCGCACCGGTCAGCACGTTCGCGAAGACGAGGCCGAGAACGGTGATTACGGCCGGCAGCGCTGCGCGAAGGATGTACCGCCTGACGACGACCCGTTCGGGAAGTCCTTTCGCACGCGCGGCGCGCACGTAGTCGTTGCCGACGACCTCGAGCACCGCCGAGCGTGTGTAACGGGTGAGCAAGCTGACGTTGAACGCGGCGAGCACGAGCGCCGGGAGGACGAGGTGGTGCAGCGCCTGCCCGAAGAGCGCCCACTGCCCGGCGAGGAGCGCGTCGATCGTGTACAGCCCGGTCCTGTGGGGAGGTGGCAGGACTCCCGGATCGAGCCTGTCGGCGCCCGGGAACCAGCCGAGCTTGAAGAAGCCGAGGTAGAGCGCGACGAGCGCGATCCAGAACGTCGGCATCGAAATGCCGCCGAGCGAGACGACACGAAGGACATGGTCGGTGGGACGGTTCCGGCGCATGGCGGCGATCACCCCGAACGTGATCCCGAAGAAGGCCGCGATGACGACCGAGTACAGCGCGAGCTCCGCGGTGGCCGGGATGAACTGGCCGAGATCGTGCGTCACGGCGTCGTGAGTGAGCGACGATTGCCCGAGATCGCCCTGGACGAGGTGCTGGAGGTAGAGCCAGTAGCGGACGGGTAGCGGCTTGTCGAGGCCGTAGTGCGCCTTGAAGGCTGCAACGGCAGCGGGATCGGCCGACGCCTGCTCGCCGAGGTTGGTGGCCACCGCGTTGCTCGGCACGAGCTGGGTGAGCACGAAGACGACGAGCGTGATGCCGACGGCGAGCAGAACGAGCGCAGCCATGCGCCGAAGCACGAAGCGCAGGAAGCTCGAGGACGGACGGAGTCTACGCCGAGCCCTCGGGGCGTCGACCATGGCGGTGGGCGCCGTCGTCAAGGGCCAACGATCGTACAGCGCCGCTCGCTTGACCGGCTTCAGGTGTTGTGTGAGGCTTCACAGGTGACGACGTTCGCACCTGTCCGGGTCGCTGCGGTCCAGGCGACTCCGGTGATGCTCGATCTGGATGCGAGCGTGGAGAAGGCGATCGAGCTCACCCGCGACGCCGCCGCACAGGGCGCGAAGCTGGTCGTGCTACCGGAGTGCTTCCTCTCTTTTTATCCCTCGGCCTCGATCACCCAGTCGCGCTACGACGAAGGGATGACGGACCTCTTCGAGCGGATGTGGCTGAGCGGAGTCGACGTCCCGGGCCCGGTGGTCGACCGGCTCACGCGCGTCTGTTTCGAGCTCGGCGTCCACCTCGCGATCGGCGTCAACGAACGCGAGAGCAATCGCCCGGGCACGCTCTACAACACACTCTTGATCATCGGGCCGAGCGGCTTGCTGCTCAAGCACCGCAAGCTGATGCCAACGCATCACGAGCGGCTCTTCCACGGGATCGGCCAGGGCAACGACCTGGCAGTCGCGGATACGACCGTCGGACGCGTCGGCGGCCTGATCTGCTGGGAGCACCGCATGCCGGTCGCGCGCTATGCGATCTACCGCGGCGGCCCGCAGATCTGGGTGGCACCGACGATGGACGACAGTGACGTCTGGCTCTCGCTCATGCGAACGATCGCCTTCGAGTCCGGTGCCTGGGTGATCAGTGTCTGCCAGTACATCCACGGCGAGCAGTTTCCCGATGACTTCCCGTTCGAGATCCCTGGCGGGCGAGACCGGGAGCTTTCACGCGGAGCGTCCGCGATCATCTCCGGTGCCACACGCGAAGTCGTTGCCGGCCCGCTCGTCGGCGAGGAGGGAATCCTCGTCGCCGACTGCGATCTCCGTGAAAGCCTCCGCGGCAAACAGTGGTTCGATGCTGTCGGGCACTACAGCCGCGAGGACGTCCTCCTCGGCGTGCTCGGCGCAACCGACGGCGCAGGGAACGGTCGGGCAGACGGAACGTCGTCGCCGAGCGTCGGCATCGAACCGGCGGCGTCGCCGAACTGAGTCTCTGACGAGGAAGGGCGGGCGATCGGCCCGCCCTTCCCCAGACTAGAACGGACTAGGCCGTCGACGCGGAAGGCGCCTCGGGCGCCTGTTCGGCGTACACCTCTCCCTCCGGGGCCTGTAGGTGCGCAGCCTTGGTGCGCTGCACCAGGACGTAGTAGACCGCGCCGACCAGCGTGATGAAGATCACCACCGTCCAGAAGATCGGCTGGTCGTTCAGCCAGTGCCAGTGGAAGTTCAGGAGCTTCCCGGTCTCATTGGGAGTCGGGTTCGTGGCGACACGAGGCCAGGCGATGTTCACGAGCATCCCGGCACCCCACAGTAGTCCAACGGCTGTAATCGGAATCCCCCACTTGCCGAGTGAGAACGGTGCCGCCGTTCGAGGCCAGCCACGGAGCCTGGCCCGCATCACGGCGAGATTGCAGATGAGATAGCTCAGATAGATCATTCCGGTGGCCGCGATCGCCACGATCGCCGCCCCGGTGTACTGGAGCATCGGAATGAACGCGAAGATCCCGACCGCGAGGCAGGAGCCGACCGGCGTGTGCCAGCTCGGGTTCACCTTGCGGAGCAAAGACGATCCGGGTAGCTGCTCGTCGCGGGCCATGCCGAAGCAGAGCCGAATCGTCGAGGCCTGGATCGCAAGGCAGCAGACGAAGATCGCCGCGGACACGACGAGCAGATAGACCGTCGCGAACGCGTTCGAGAAGTTCGCATCGATGATCTGGGCAGGCCCGAACGCGCCTTTGATCGCTGCGCCCATGTCCGGGACCGCCATCAGGAGCGCCCAGAGAAACACCGCTCCCACCAGGAACGCGCCGACGACCGACGCGAGGACGGCCTTCGGCGCCTCGCGACGTGGGTCCCTGGTCTCCTCGGCGAGTGTCGAGGCGGTATCGAAGCCGTAGATCACGTAGAGACTCATGAACATGGCCACGAGGAACGTGCCGACCGTAAGCGACTGGCCGCCCGTGTGGAAGATCACTCCGACGCCCTGGTGGTTGTGGAAGATCGCGAGGATGAACGCGAAGACGACCATCCCGAGGATCTCGAAGATGACGCCCGTGTTGTTGATCAAGGCGACCAGATTGACGCCGAAAATGTTCAGGAGCGTGATCAAGGCGAGAGTGGAGACCGCGACGATCCGCTGGTTGTGAAGGCTGCTGGCCAGGTTCCACCCCATCCCGTTGAACGCCGGGATGAGTGCGAGCGGCAACGTGACGCACACGGAAGCGACCGTCAGGATGCCGGCGAACAGATAGATCCAGCCGGTGAACCAGGAATACGTCTTTCCGGACAAGTATTTCGTCCATTGGAACACCGAGCCCGCGACCGGATAGTGGCTCGAGAGTTCCGCGAAGGTCAGGGCGATGATGAACTGGCCCAGCGCAACGATCGGCCAGCTCCAGAAGAAGACGCCGCCGATGGTCGTCAGGCCGAGGAAGAAGAGCGCGAAGATGCCGGTCGACGGCGAGATGTAGCTGAAAGCGACGGCGAACGAGCTGAAAACGCCGAGGGTGCGCCGCAGCTCCTGCTTGTAGCCGAAGCGGGCGAGATCGTCCTCGTCGCGAGACGCCTCGGCGGGCGTCTCGTCGTGGATGTCCACCATGCGTTGCCCTCCAAGTTAGGGGTTCGGGCGATTTAGACACGACGTCGGGGTACGTGTCAATGCGGACGAGCGCCGCTGCAGCCCGTGCGTACTCCTGTCCACGCGCGCCCTCCGGTCACGCCGTATGAAGCGCGTCCAGGAAACGCGGCTCCACCGAGGTCCGGGCGAGCCGCTCGAAGTGTTCCGCGGCGTAGGCCTCGAAGTCGAAGTCGAGCTCGGAGATGGCGAGCTGCACGACCCCCCACATCGCCTCCCGGAAGTCGGACATGAATCGCATCAGCACGAGAGCCTTACTGTCGTTGCTGCCGTAGGCGGCCAGCAGCTCACTCTCGCCGCTTCCGTCGAGCTCGTGGTTGACGGCGAAATTGCCGAGGTCGAAGAACGCGTCCCCCATGCCTGCGTACTCCCAGTCGACGAGCCAGGTGCGCGTGCCGTCGCCGATGAAGTTCGCGTTCAGCAGATCGTTGTGACACGGTCGGATCGGTGCGCCGAAGCGTTGGCGCTCGATCTCGTCGGCGATTTCCTTCAACCGTCCGTACACGAGTGGAACCGTGATGCCGTGTTTGCGGGCGGTGGCGCGGTACTCCTCGATAACGCGAAAGCTGTCGAAGCGCCCGGGCAGAGCGGGGCCGTCGTGCAGCCGGCGAAGCGCCGCACCGACCCACCCGACATCGACCTTGCCCACCTCGCCGTCGACGTAGCGCGTGACGAGATAGCCCTCCGGCTCGACGAAAGCGACTACCTCAGGCCCGAGCCCGAGCTCAGCGGCAATGCGCGACGCGACGTGTTCGGCCGCGCGATCGATCCCGAGGAGCTCAGTGTCCTTGCCGCCGACCCGCAGGACCAACTCCTGTCCGTCGACTTGAACTTTGAAGTTGCGGTTCGTAATTCCGCCGCCGAGCGGCTCGATCGTCGCCTGTTGTCCCGGCCAGATCCGTTCGGCCAGCTGCCCGCCATCCACCGGCCGATCCTAAACTTGAGTCGTGAGGCCGGCGGCGTTGCTCTTCGACTTCAACGGCACGCTTTCGGACGACGAGCACATCCAATGCGAGATCTACCGGGAGCTCTTCGCCGAGGCCGGCAAGCCGCTCACCATGACGGAGTACTTCGAGGAGCTCGCCGGGCTGTCCGACCCCGAGATCGTCCGGACCTGGCTCGGTGAGGATCGCCCCGGGCTCGTAGCGGAGCGCGTGCGCCGCTTCCAGTCGCGTGCCGGTGACGGCTCGACGGTGAAGCCGTCCACGCGTGAAGCTGTGCGCTACGCGGCAGAGCGAGCTGAGCTCGCCGTCGTCTCGGGCGCCGCGCGAACCGAGATCGAGTCGGTGCTCGCCGCGGCCGAGCTGACGCCGTTCGTCTCGCTCGTCGTCGCGGCCGAGGACGTGGCAGCGGGCAAGCCCGATCCGGCCGGCTACATCCGCGCGCTCGAGCTGCTCGACTGTGGCCCCGACCAGGCGCTCGCTTTCGAGGATTCCGAGGCCGGCGTTGTCGCCGCGAAGACGGCCGGTCTGTATTGCATCGCGCTCGAAGGGACCGCCGAGATCGGGCGACTCGGCACGGCGGACGAGGTCGTTCGCACGCTGGACGTCGGGCTCATGCAGCGTCTGCTTGGTTGACCGGGCACTACGCGCGAATGCGCTCGCCTTTCGGATCGAAGAGCGGCTCCCCGGCGACGGCTCCTTCAACCCACCGGCCGAAGATCTCCGCCTCGACTCTCGTGCCCGGCGTCGCCGACGACGCCGGCAGATAGGCGTACGCGATCGAGCGCTCGACCGTGTAGCCGTAGCCGCCGCTGGTGACGCGCCCGACGATCTCGCCATCGACGCGAACCGGTTCGGAGCCGAGCGCGACCGAGCGGGGATCGTCGAGCACGAGGCAGGCAAGTCGGCGGGTCGGTTCTGGGGCGGCGCGCAGGGCTTCCCGGCCGATGAAGTCGTCCTTGTCGAGCTTGACGGCGAAACCGAGACCTGCCTCGAACGGCGTGTCCTCCGGAGTGATGTCCGAGCCCCAGACCCGGTAACCCTTCTCGAGCCGAAGTGAGTCGATCGCCTTGTAGCCACCGGCCGCAAGCCCGTGGCTCTGGCCCGCCTCCCAGATCGTGTCCCAGAGCTCGAGCCCGGATTCCGTCGGGCAATAGAGCTCCCAGCCGAGCTCCCCGACATAGGTCACCCGCAACGCGAGACATGGGACGCGGCCGACTGCGAGCTCGCGCGCGCGCATGTACGGGAACGTGAGCTCCTCCGTCGCCAGCGGCTGGAGGATCGCTCGGGATGCGGGCCCCCAGAGCCCGAGGCACGCGTACTTCGAGGTCACGTCCTCGACCTTGACGTCGTCGGGCGCGTGGAGCCGGATCCAGGCGAGGTCGTGCCGCCCGAACGCCGTGCCGGTCACGATCCGAAAGCGATCCTCGGCGAGCCGCGTGACGGTGAAATCGCACTCGATCCCGCCGCGCTCGTTGAGCATCTGCGTGTAGGTGATCGCGCCGACGTCGCGGGCCACCCTGTTGTCACACAAGTGTTCGAGAAAGTCGTCCGCTTTCTCGCCCGAGATCTCGATCTTGGCGAACGACGTCTCGTCGAAGAGAGCGGCGGTCGTGCGGCACGCGAGATGCTCCGCTCCGATTGCAGGCGACCAGAGGCGACCGGCCCAGCCGCGCGGTCTCAACGCCTCATTGCCCGAAGCCGCGTTCGGCTCGAACCAGTTCACGCGTTCCCAACCGGACTTCTCGCCGAAGACCGCCCCGAGCTCTTTGGTCCGAACGTATGTCGGCGAGACCAGCAGTGGGCGGCCAGCCTGACGCTCGTGGCCGGGGTACTTGACGTCGTAGTACGTCGAGTAGATCTCGACCGTGCGCGCAAGTGTGTACTCGCGACTCTCGTAGTTGCCGCCGAAGCGCCGCGAGTCCATCTCCCAGACATCGAGGCTCGGGATGCCCTCGATGATCCATTCGGCCACGAGCTGTCCCATTCCCCCCGCTCCCGCGAGCCCATGGGCGCAGAAGCCGGCGGCAACCCAGAAACCGCGAACGTCAGACGGCCCGAGGATGAACTCGCCGTCTGGTGTAAACGCCTCGGGGCCGTTGATCAACTGGATGACCTCCGCATCTCCGATCTCCGGCACCCGCACGAGCGCGCCTTCCATCAGCTCCTCGAAGCGCGGCCAATCCTCGGCGAGCAGCTTGGCGTTGAAATCGGCCGGGATCCCGTCGAGAGACCACGGCGCCGGCTGCCGTTCGTAGCCGCCCATCACGAGCCCACCGGACTCCCCGCGGAAGTAGACGAGGAGGGACGGGTCGCGCATCGTCGGCACGTCGAGCGGAACACCGTGAGGCTTCGTGATCAGGTACTCGTGCGCCATCGGGATGACGGGGACGTTGACCCCGGCGAGGCGGCCGATCTCATGCGCGAAGATCCCGCCCGCGTTCACGACGATCTCGGTCTGGATGTTCCCCCGGTCCGTGACGACCCCGGTGACCCGGTTGCGATCGACCTCGACCGAGGTGACACGCGTATTGGTGTAAACCTCGGCGCCGCGCCGTCGCGCGCCCTCGGCCAGCGCGTAGGTCAGCTGGCTCGGGTCGACGTAACCGTCGGTCGGTAGGTAAGCAGCGCCGAGGACGCCTTCGGTCGACATCGGGGGAAAGAGCTGCTGCGCATCGTCGGCCGAGACGAGCTCGAGCGGCAGGCCGAATGTCTTGGCCCACCCAGCCTGGCGCGCAAGCTCTTCCACCCGCTCCTGTGACGACGCGAGCCGGAGCGACCCGACTTCATGCCACCCGGTCTCGAGCCCGACCTCGTCGCCGAGCGATCGATAGAGCTCAACCGAGCTCATCATCATCTTGGTCAAGCTGAGTGAGCCACGGAGCTGGCCGACGAGGCCCGCCGAGTGAAAGGTCGACCCGCTTGTGAGGTCAGAGCGCTCGCAAAGGACGACGTCCTCCCACCCGAGCCGTGTGAGCCAGTAGAGGATCGCGCAACCGCCGACGCCGCCGCCGATGATCACCGCGCGCGCAGCGTCTTTCACGCGCAGACCCTATGGGACGCATCGCTGCGGAAGCAGGGAGACCCGGCCCGAGCGGGCCGAGCCTCCCTTGTGTGTTTGCTACCCGATCGTGAGCGCTGCGGACCCGAGCTGACCGCGTATCTCGCCGGCCGGGTTCTTCTTCGTGTGGACGTTGACGTACGCGCGGCCCGATTCCAGTGCGTTCAGCACCGAGGAATCGACCGTCGCCTTGCCCTGCGCACCACTCTTGCACGGGGCGCACAGAGGAACGATCACCGGACCGGCCTTCCCACGGACGCCGCGATGGATGTGCGCTGCGACGGCCTTCCCGGTCAGGCGACTGAAGGTCAGTCGCCAGGTGAGCACCGCCGAGGATCCCTGCTTCGCGATCGAGACGGTGAAGGCGCCGCGTGCCCGACGTACGTTGCCCTTCGGCTTCGGCCGCTCCTGCGCCGCGCGAAGCGACGCTTTCAAAGTCGCGACCGGCGACACCTGGTCCCGGATCTCTCCCGCCGGGTTCGTCTTCGTGTGCACGTTGACGTAGGCGCGATCGTTCTCGATCGCCTCGAGCACGACCGGCGTGATGTTCGCGGTTCCCGTGACTCCGCTGGTGCAAGGCGCACAGAGCGGGACGACGACGGGACCCGGCGTGCCCCTGGCCGCGATGTGAATGTGTGCAGCGACGGCAGGCCCGGTCATGCCGGTAAACGACAGCTGCCAGGTCAGGACGGCACCGGTGTCGGACTTCGTCAGCGTTCCGGTGAAGGTCCCCTTCGCCGACCCGACGTCCCCTTTCGGAGCGGGCGTCTCATCGGAGGCGGCCATTGCGGCGGAGATCCTCACCTGACCCGCCTGGCTGCGCGCCCCAGCACCTCCTGCCACGACCAGCGCGAGAGCGGCTCCCAGAGCAACCACGGGTAAGACCAGCTTCGACACCACATTCCCCCTTTGCGATTTGCCCCTTTGCGAATGGGATCGCAGGTCGACCCCTACACAGGCCAGTTACGGGCGACCTCAGCAAGCGGTTTGTGCTGTTCGGGCTCCCTCGGTCGAGGGACGCCCCGAGAGGCTTGAAAGGCCGATGCACCTGGCAGCCCCTGCGGTGGCAAAAAACGGAGATGAAGCGGCGACAATTCACCCTTGCCTCGATGGCTTCGAGGCTTCTCTCGGCGATCGAGTCCGCCGGGCTCGCCAGCATGGCGACGTTCGCGAGCGCCCTCTGGGTCGGCCTCGCGCTCCCCGGGCTGCCGCTCCTCCCCGGTCTGGGCGCAGGCGGGAACAGCAACGTCGCGATCTCGCTCAGCAGCGCTGTTCTGGGCGTTCAGGAGAGCCAGACCTTCAAGTCGGCGAACAGCGTGACGGGCCGGCAGGCGCGGCTCCTCTCGCTCCTGCTTCCAGCCGACGCGCTGGCGAACGACCTTGCGACTGCGTCGCCGCGTTCGGCCGAGTCCCGCGCCAAGTCGCTGATCGTCGCACTTCCGGATCCACCTGTCGCGGAGAATCACGAGAGTGGCCCGAGCTCGACCGACCAGCCGCAGCGGCAGGTCGCGTCTGCACCGGTCCAGCAGTCGCAGCCCGCGCCACAACCGCCTGCGCCCGCACCGCCTGCGCCTCACCCGTCGACGCCGGCAGCGCCGCATCAGCAACGGCCGGACCCGAACCCCCCGGCGCCCGGTCCCTCCACTCCCTCGACTCCACCCCCGTCGTCCGACACCGGAGAGCCGGTGGTCGCCCCGGCGCCCGCCGACGGCGGCGAAGGGCCGTTGCCGGCCGATCCGGACGCTCCCGAGAGCCCGGAGTCGCCTGATCCCGCAGACGATCCTGGCAACGGCAACCCCGAGACCGGTGGCGCCACGACGAACCCGGGCGGAAACGGAAACGGGAACGGCAATGGCAACGGGAACGGGAACGCGGGCGGGAACAATCCCAACGCCGGTGGCAATAACCCGAACGCGGGCGGCAACAACGCCGGCGGCAACGGCAACGGCAACGGCAACGCCGGTGGAAACAATCCCAACGCAGGCGGCAACAATCCGAACGCCGGTGGCAACGCAGGCGGCAACAACGCCGGCGGCAACGGCAACGGGAACGGCAACGCGGGCGGGAACAATCCCAACGCAGGCGGCAACAACCCGAACGCCGGCGGCAATAACCCGAACGCGGGCGGCAACAACGCCGGCGGCAACGGGAACGGCAACGGCAATGCGGGCGGAAACAACCCGAACGCAGGGGGTAACAACCCGAACGCAGGGGGCGCGAACGCTGGGGGTAACGGGAACGGCAACGGAGCCGCCAAGGGCGGCTCGAAAAAGGGGCCCTAGATGGAAGGCCGTTTTCGCTCCCGCTACGGGCGGGTCGCGGTTGCACGGGCCGCACTGATCGTCTTCCTGCTCTTCTGCGCGCTGATCGCGGGGATCGTCTTCACACTCGATCTCAGCGCTCGCCGCTCGAACAGCCAGCAGGCCGCGACCGAGCTCGCCGGCACCGCGCGGGTCGCGGCGTCGACCTTCTCGACGATGCACGCCAATCTTCGCGCTCGAGTGGGCGAGCTCGCCGCGTCCAACTCTTTGCAGCAGGCGCTCCTCCACCGAGACGGCTCCCGGCTCCGCGCTCTCGCGGCCTCGCACGACGCACGCGTGGTGATCCGCAGACGCGCCTACGGAAACCTTCCGAGCGGCCCTCGGATCACCGCCACCGCGACGATCACTCGTGACGGCCGTGCCGTCGCCCGTGTGACGATGGCCGTGCCGATGGATTCGTCGCTGCTCGCCGTTCTGCAAAGAGCAACCCCGATGCCGAAACACGCGGCGCTGGTGTTGGCCCAGCACGGCCGGGTGACGGCCGGAGGCCCGGCAGGCGCATCAGCGAACGTCGAGAAGGGTCACATCGAGCTCGGCAAGGTGTCGTTCCTCGCGAAGGACACGAACCTCGACTCGGGGGGCGCCTCGCTCGTCGCCGTCGAGCCCGTGTCGGCGGTGCAGGCGCGCCTCAGCGCCTACAGGCGACGCCTCCTCTTCGCGGCAGCGATCACGCTGGCACTTGCCGCCGGCCTTGCTACCCGCCTGGCTCGTCCGGTCGCCCGAATCTTCGCCGACCTCGCCCACCTGACACTCGCGGCCGAGACCGACTCGCTGACGAACATCGCGAATCGCCGAGCGCTCGACCAGCGTCTCGACGAGGAGGTCGACCACGCACGGCGGCTCGGCACGAACGTCGCCTTCGTGATCGCCGACATCGACAACTTCAAGTCGGTCAACGACCGGTTCGGACACCAGACCGGGGACGAGGTCCTGCGGCGGGTCGCTGCGGTGTTCACTGACGCGGTCCGCGAGCTCGACCTACCGGGACGCTACGGCGGCGAGGAGATCGCAGTGGTCGGTCCGGGCCCGAATCTGACCGGTGCACGCGGGCTCGCCGAAAAGATCCGCGCGCGGATCGAGGAGCTCGAGCTGACGACTCCGAACGGAGATCCGTTGAAAGTGACGGCGAGCTTCGGCGCGGCGTGCTTCCCGGCGCAGACGAGTGTCGAGGAGCTGGTCGCAGCCGCGGACGCTGCGCTTTACGAGGCGAAGCGTAACGGCAAGAATCGCGTCGTCACGGCGACCGCGAAGCGAAAGACTCGCAGGCAGGCCGCCGCAGACGAGGCTCCGGCCTCCGCCTCCGCCTCCGCCTGAGCAGCCTTCCCGGCGCAACCCGGCCGCTGTGGGATCATGGTGCGATGCGCCGCGGGGGTCTGTGCATGTTTGCGGTCGTGCTCGCCCTGGCCGGGGCCGGCGCGGTGCGAGGCGACGTCTGGGAACAGGTTCACGTCCGTGTCGTCACGATCCAGTACACGACGCACAACGGTCTCCATCGTGCGGCGTACGTGGTGCTGCCCGACTGGTACGGGCCCGGCAACAACCCTCCCATTCCTCTGATCATCTCTCCGCACGGTCGCGGGGTCTCCGCAGAGGAGAACGTCGACCGGTGGGGAGACCTCCCCTCGATCGGCTTCTTCGCCGTCGTGAATCCCGAAGGACAGGGCCGCAGGTTCGCGCGCTTTTCGTGGGGATACGCGGGGCAGATCGACGATCTCGCCCGCATGCCCCGGATCCTGCGGGCCACCATTCCGTGGCTGCGGATCGAGCCGCGCCGGGTCTACGCGTTCGGAACGAGCATGGGCGGCCAGGAGACGCTGCTATTGGTCGCCCGTCATCCCAAGCTCCTCGCCGGCGCCGCAGCCTTCGATCCTGTAACCAACATGGCCACGCGTTACCGCGACTTCTCGCGGCTCCGCTGCAATCGCGGCTGTCTGCGCAAGTGGGGTGATCCGATCGGCTTCGGGCTGCGCGCACTCGCGCGCGAAGAGATCGGCGGCACGCCGCAGGGCCTGCCGCGAGCCTACGCGCGCCGCAGCCCGATCACGTACGCACGCGCGATCGCACGGTCCGGCGTGCCGCTCCAGCTCTGGTGGAGCAAGAGGGACCACGTCGTCGGATCACAGGATCAGTCCGCCGCACTCGCGCGCAAGTTGCGTCGCCTGAATCCCGCTGCGCCGCTCCACACGTTCGTCGGCTCCTGGCCGCACTCCGCGGACATGCGCCCGTACTTCATGCTCATTCCGGCCCTGAAGAAGTTCGATCTCGTCCCCACGCGCGCTCCGTCGTCGGTGCGCAGCACGCAGTCGCGCCCTGTCCATCCCTTGCTGCCCTGGCACCGCGCGGTGCGCGACGGAAACGGGAAGCTGTTGCCCTGGTACCGCCCGAACGCCGGCCTTGGCTACGACCGCGTTCTTCGGCTCGGCTGGAACTTCATCGAGCGTGGCGTTCCACGCGATCCGCGGACACGATCGAAGGTGTACCTCAACTACGCGGTGTTCGACGGACAGACGCTCCGGGGGATCTACTGGCAGCACAACCCGGCGTTTCTCAACGCTGCGTTCGTCGACTCGCTGGTCTCCTGGTATCCGTATTCGTCGAGACCGACAAGGTGGGGCTGCTCGGCCTCGGGGACCTGCAGTTCTACGAGCTGACCGGCGAACGGCGGTTCCTTCGCGCCGCGATCGCAGCCGGGAACGCGCTCGCGAGACACGTTCGCCCGGGTGACGCGACGCATACACCCTGGCCGTTTCGCGTCAACGCGAGGACCGGCGCCGTTCTCGACGGTGCGCAATTCGGAGGGCTCGTCGTTGGGCCGGTGCGTCTGCTCGACGAGCTCGTCGAAGTGGGCGCCGGGAACACGAGCTCGTACAAGCACGCTCGCGATCTCGCCTGGGCGTGGATGCTGAAGTACCAGTTGAACCGCGACAGCCCGGCGTGGAATCGCTGGAGCGGCTTCTACGAGGACGTCCCGTACAACCCACGCAGCCTCAATCAGGCGACCCCGACGCTCACGGCGCAGTACCTGCTCACCCACCCTGCCGCGGAGTCGGTCGATCCGGCGTGGGACGAGCACGCTGCGGCGCTGCTCCGCTGGGTGCAGAAGTCATTCGGCCGCGGCCCGTTCCTCGGGGCCTGGGGAATCGACGAGCAACGGGCACCCGGTAAGCCCGGCTGCTGCTCGCGCGTCGGGCTCGGCAGCACGACGTCACGCTGGGCGGCGACGAACGCGCTGCTCTATGCACGCACGGGAGACGAACGTGCGCGGGAGCTCGCCGTCCGCTCACTGAACTACGCCACGTACTTCGCCGCAAGCGACGGGCGGGTCTCATGTTGTGGGCAGCGGTCGACGAACACGTTCTGGTTCAGCGACGGCTACGCCGACTATCTGCGGAGCTTCAACTGGGCGATGGCAGCGATACCCGAGCTCGCGCCGAAGCGGCGGGACCACCTCCTCGGCTCGAGCTCCGTCGTGCAATCCGTCTCGTACGGCCGGCGGCGGCTGACGTATCGCACGTTCGACGCGAGCGGCACCGAGGTCCTCCGACTCGCCTTCCGGCCGCGGCGGATCGTCGCCGGCGGGAACGTGCTCGCCGAGCGCAGCGACCTCTCGGCCGAGGGGTACGTCGTCCAGGCGCTCGGCGGCGGCGACTTCGCAGTCCGGATCCGCCACGACGGGGCGCGCCGAATCGCACTCGACGGCTGACGCTTCCGGCGAAGAGGATTTCCCTGCTCGGAGCGGCCAAATCCGCCTCAAAGCGCGCTACGCTCTCGGTAATGGAGTCAAGGGGGGATTCCTGGGAGTCGACCGGCTGGGACGCAGCTTGGCAGCAGCCTGAGGAGAAGGCCGATCGGGACGAGGTCCTGCAGCTGGCCCGGCGGCTCGCAGAGGCGCGCCAGCGCCAGAGCGCGGAGGCTCTCGTCCAGGTCGAGGATCTGAAGCGCGCCCTGCGAGAGCGCGCCGCAGATGTCGCACGACGGGAGCTCGAGGTCGAGCAGCGGACGAAGAAGCTCGACGACGAGGAGGCCCGCGCACACGAAGGCAGACGGCTACGGCTTCGACGCCCCGAGCGCGACGCCGATCGCGCGTATGCAGAGGAGCTGCTCGCCCGTCGCGAGGCAGACTTGCAGCAGCGCCTCGATGCACTCGCCCCGCGCGAGCGGGAGACGGCGGAGCGTGAGACTGCTCTTCGCGCGCGCGAGCTCGAGGTCGAGGAGTCCGAGACCGCGTTGAAGGCGCACGAGCAGGAGCTCGCGGAAAGCAGAGCCTCGCTCGACCGCCGGAAGAACGAGCTCGAGGGTTCCTACGCCCGCCTCCGTGAGCAGGAGGCGTCATTCGCCGCGCGAGAAGCGGAGCTCGCCGATCAGGGGCGTGCGCTCGAGTCTTCTCTCGGCGAGGCGGCGTGGGCGACCGACCAGCTGGTCGAACGGGCGGCGCTGGTCGAGGCAGCGGAGCAGGAGCTCGCCGCCGAGCGCGTCCGGCTCGACGAGGTGGCCCGAGAGCTCGAGGCGCGGGCCGACGCTGCTCGAGCCGACGAGGAACGGAGCACAGGCGAGCAGGCGCTCAGCTTCGCCGAGCAAGCCCGCGCGCTCGAGGAGCGGGCGCGGGCCGTCGACGAGCTCGAACGAGAGCTGACGACGCGCGAGCGCGAGGCTGCCGCGGTCGAACAGCGCACCGAAGCCGAAGGTGAGCGCAAGCTTGCGGAGCTCCAGTCGCAGCTTGGGGTGCGAGAGTCGGACCTTGCAGCCCGCGAGGCCGAGCTACTGAAGCTTCAGGCGGGCCTGGCGACGCAGCAAGAAACCATTCGGCGCCGTGAGCGTGCGCTCGATGACGCCGAGCGACTGCAGGAGCGCGAGCGAGCCGTGCCCGCGGCGCCGTACGTCAGCTTCAGCGACGGCCTGGACGCCTTCACGGGCGGCCGGCCGCGGTCCGGCTAGAAGCTCTCCTCGAGAACGCGCTTGCAGACCTCGACGACGTCGGGGTCGAACTGCGTCCCTGCGCCTTCGTCGAGGCGTCGCAGTGCTTCCTCTCTCGGCAGCCGCTTGCGATACGGCCGATCGGTGGTCATGGCGTGATACGCGTCGCAGACGAGAATGATCCGTGACTCGATCGGAATGTCCTCTGCTCTCTTGCGGTCGGGGTAACCGGTGCCGTCGAAGCGCTCGTGACAGTGGCGCACGATCGGTCGGACCTCTTCGAGCCGGTCGATCGGCGCGATGATTCGCTCGCCGAGCTCGGGATGTTTCTCGACGAGCTTCCGCTCCTCGGCTGTGAGCGGCCCCGGCTTCGACAGGATCGCCTCCGGAATCCCGATCTTGCCGATGTCGTGGAACAGCGCGCCGAGCTCGAGACGCTTGAGCGCACGCGTGTCGAGGCCGAGTCCGCCGCCCACCTTGAGCGAGAGGTCGGTGATCCACCTGGCGTGTGACGAGGTGTACTCGTCGTTCGCCTCCAACGCGTTCGCCAGCGCCTCGACCGTTTCGAGGAACGTCTTCTCGAGACTGCGGAAGTTGCCGGCGTTGGTCAGAGCGAGCTTCGCCTGGTGGGCGACGCCTGCGAGCAGTCGCAGCTGCCGTTCGGTGAAGTCGCTGTCCTCGGATGCCGCGACGGCAATGCACCCGAGGCGCCCGCCGTCGAGGGTCAACGGCGCGACCGCGAAGGGCTTGCGCATCCCGACGTCACTTGCTCCGGTCATGGCTTCGCGCTGTTCGTCCGTGACGACGAACGGCTCCTTGACCGAGAAGAACGCCTCGGCGGTCTCGTGGTCGAAATGCATCCGCGCCAGGCGCTCGCGGTCAAGGTCGCTGTAGCCGTGGGTCGCCCGCACTCTGATCTCGCCTCCTGCCGCCTCCTGGAACCAGACCGATGCGCGCGGGGAGCCGACGGTGCGAGCCGACAGCTCCACAATCCGGTCGACGACCGCATCCATGCCTTCGGCACTCGAGAGCTGGCGACTGAATTCGAGCAGAGCGGTCGCACGCTCGGCCTCCCGCCGGGCGGATTCGTAGAGGCCGGCGTTCTCGAGCGCGACGGCGGCGTGGCCGGCGAGCACTTCGAGGAGGCGCATGTCGTCCTCGTCGAACTGGTTGAGGCCGAGCTTGGAGATCACGATCACGCCGACGACACGCGTCCCGTAGGTCAGGGGCACGACAACCTGTGACTCGTCGATTGCGTCCGTGCCCGGAAGCACGCGCGCGAACTCGCAGTTGGCTGCGTCGGCGATCAGCAGCGACTCGCCGGTGGCCGCGACACGACCGGTGATCCCCTGGCCGACCTTGCAGGCAAGGATCTCGAGCGGCTCCTGCGTCTCCGAGGTGAACTGGCCGACGAACGCAATCGGGATCACGTCGTCGCCGTCGACGATCGACACGCGGCAGTTGTGGTAGTCGATGAGCGAGCGGAGCTCCGTGGCGATGACGTGACCGATCTGGCGCACGTCGTTGAGCCGGTTGAGCTTGCCTCCGAGGCTCTGCAGCATCTTCATGTGCGCAACCGAGCGCACGTCTCGCGTCGAAGGAACCTCTTCCCCTTCCGGACGCTCGAGCTCGGCGTCGTCGTAGAGGACGATCTGGTTCTTGCCACGCGCCTTCGCGGTCATCATCGCCGCCTCTGCACACGCGATCAGCTCGCGCGGGTTCATCGCGTGCTCGGGGCCGCGCGCGAGCCCGACGGAAATGGTGATGCGTCCTGCCGGATTGAACTCGGTGGCCTCAACGCGCTCGACCAGCCGGTTCGCAAGCTGCTCGGCGCTTTCGGGCGAACGCGCGGCGATCACGATCGCGAACTCCTCCCCGCCGAGGCGGTAGACGACGTCGGTGGCGCGCACCGCGTCCTTCAGCGTGTCGGCGAGGCTGCGCAGGATCTCGTCGCCGGCACCGTGGCCGTAGACGTCGTTGACGCGCTTGAAGTCGTCGATATCGAGCATGAGGAGCGAGATCACGTCGTGCGAGCGGCTGGCCTCCGCCAACGCCTGCCTGAGTCGCTCGTGGAAGGCCCGGTGGTTGAAGAGGCCGGTGAGCGGGTCGGTCTGGGCCTGGTGCTCGAGGCGTGCGCGAATCTGCGCGTTGTCGAGGGCGAGTGCGGCGGCGTCGCCGAACCGCTTTGCCAGCTCGAACTCGTCGTCGTCGAACGACGCATCGTCACCGAGCCGGTAGATGTTCAGAGCGCCTTTGATCGAGTCACGCGCAACGAGGGGGATCGTGATCAGCGCCTCCGGCTCATCCTCGGGCGTGCCGGGGACGGTTGACGTGCGCGGATCGAGGTGAGCCTGGTTGACGCGGACCGACTCGCGATGCTCGACGCCCCAGCCGGTAAGGCCGACGCCGAACGGGCAGCTGTCGGCAAGAATCTTGTCCGCCCACTTGTCGCGCGCCCACACCGGAAGCAGGAGGCGTCGCGACTCGTCGGCTTCGTAGATCGTCAGCGAGTCATGTGGGACGAGCTCGGCGAGCGCGTCGGCGATCCGGTCGAGCAGCGCGTCGAGGCTCTGCTCTGCGAGCACGTCGTGGAAGACGTCCGCAAGACGTCTGTAGGACTCGACGAGGGCGGTCCCGCGTGAGGGGTCGCCGAGGACGTTCTCGTCGAGGAGCCGGAGTGGAAGCGCGTGATCGCTCATCCGCGTTGGTCGGTATGTCGTTGCAGCCGCAGGTGAAGCCCCTTTTTCGCGAACCGACACAAAGCAAAGCGAGGCGGGAAGCCGCTCGTATCCCCCGGTTGAGGGGTTCCTCCTGGCCGCGAGCGGTCATACCCAGGGCGTGGGCCGGGCCAAGGAGACGGGATCGGCGGCAGATTTCCTCCCCAAGGAGCGTTCGCTGTCCGCTCTGAAGGAGGCCGCGGCGGGCTGCCGCGACCAGGAGAACCGCGCTGGAAGGCCCTTCGTCGGGCCGGCAGGCCGGCTCCTCTAGCCGGCGGAGGTCTCTTCCGCGGCCTGAGCGCCCTCGGCTTCGCGCGCCCGCTGCGCCAGGTCTTGGCTCAGATCCTCGGGGTCGTTGTCCGTCTCGTCCCAGGACGGCTGCGGCTGCGGTGCGGCGAACCACTCGCGCAGGGCGTAGGCGATGCCGGCCGCCAACCCGAACCCCAGCAACACTCGCTTCATCTTCAGCCTCCCCGCGTCGCTTCCGGAGAGACGTACCTTACGGGCTAGTCGCCCCAGTCGAAGTCGCGGCTGCGGCCCCAGAGGCCTTCCTCGGCCTCGGGAGCAGCCTGCTCGGCGGTTTCCTCACCCGGCCATGCCAGCACGGGATGCTCGGCGGTCGCTGCGGACTCCTCGCCGTCCATGGTTTCCTCGAGACGCGCCTGCTCCTCGGTCTTGAACAGTGGATGGTTGTCGAACGGATCGGCGGTCTTGTAGTGGCCGAGAGGCATCGATTCCTCGAGCTTCGCGTTCCGCTCCTTCAGCTCGAGGTGATCCTGGATCGTCTTGGCGAACATCGACGGCATTTCAACGGTCATGGAGGGCTCCTGGGTCGGGGGCTGGGCCGAGGCTGGGCAGGATTGTAGCCCTTCAAGCACCCTTTTCCAGGGAAACTGCCGGAACCACCCTCCTTGGACTAGGTCTGGCGGACCGGGTCCGGAGCCGTCTCGACCCGGTTCTTGCCTGCCCGCTTGGCCTCGTACATGGCCGCATCGGCGGCCGCGAACAATTCCGAGGCCGTGCCGTGCGGCGGGGTCGCGGCGACTCCGAAGCTCGCGGTGACCGGGATCGGCGTGCCATCCGCAGTGAGGACGATCCGCCCCGCCAGGGAGACCCGGATCCGCTCGGCCACCCTCGCGCCGCCGGCAAGATCCGTGCCCGGCAAGACCATCAGGAACTCCTCCCCGCCCCAGCGGCCGGCGATGTCCACGTCGCGAAGGGTCTCATGGAGGAGGGTCGCGAAATCGTGCAGAACCGTGTCTCCCGCCGGATGGCCGTAGCGGTCGTTGACGTCCTTGAACCAGTCCAGGTCGGCGACGACCACGGCCAGGGAGCCGCCGAAGCGCTCGACGCGGGCGAGCTCGTCCGCGAGCGATTCCTCGCACTGGCGCCGGTTGGCGAGGCCGGTGAGGCCGTCGACGAGGGCCTGCCGTTCGACGATCCGGTGCAGCCGGACGTTGTCGAGGGCAACGACGGCGTGCGACGCGAGGGAGGCCGCGGTCATCCGGTCCTCGTCGGTGAAGTCGTCGCCGAAGAGGAGGAGGGAGCCGAAGTCCATCGTCCCCGCACGAAGGGGCACCTCGATCTTGTCGTCGCCCTTGTCGGGGTAGCCGACCTGCACGAGCTCACCGTTCGCACCGACGAAGACGCCGCCGGACGCGCTCGTCGCCTCGATCGCGGTCTCGACGATCAACCGCATCAGCTGGTCGCTGTCGTGGGTTGCGCCGAGCGCCTCGCCGAAGCGCGAGATGACGTCGCGCAGGCGCCCGCGTTCCGCCTGCAGCTCGTCGAGGCGGGTTTGCAGCTGGAACGCCATCTGGTTGAACGTCCGCCCGAGGAGCGCGAACTCGTCACGGCCCTGTACGGGCACGCGTTGCTTGAGATCGCCCCGCGCGATCGCGCGTGCCGCGTCGACGAGCCGGCGAATCGTTCGGACGATTGCACGACCTTCCACGTATGCAACACATGCGACGAAGAGCAGTGCGGCGAGGAGCCCGACGAGCAGGCGGTTTCGGGCGTCCCGGTTGGTCGCGTCGATGCGCGCCTGCGGGCTGATCACGCCGAGCGTCGCGTTGGGGCGTTCCCCGATCGTGCCGGCGACGAGGCTGCGGTAGCTGGTGTTGTCGAGCGAGATCGTCCGTGTCTTGCCGGAGTGGACGTCCACGCTCCCGCTGACTCCCGGCGGCCCAGCGACGATGCGGCCGTTCTGGATCAGGACGACGTGGTCGTAGTTCTCGAGGCCGGAGCGAGTCTCGAGGCGCCTGACGAGCGCGTCGTCCAGCGGCAGCGAGGCCACGACCGACCCGTGCGTGCCGTTCGCGCCGACGACCTCCACCTGCCGCGTCACCGCCAGCGGGTCGCGCCTACCGACGTGGAAGCCGCCGGGGGCCTCCACTGAAAGATGCGGCCTCCCGCGGAGCATGCGTTCGAGGGCCGCGCGATTCCGGGCGAGCAGTGCGCGCTGGAAGCCGGCCTTGTGCGCGAGCTGCCCGGCCGCTGCGTCGGCGGAGCCCAGAGCCTCCTGGTAAGCAGCTAGGGTGGCGCGCAGACCAGCCTGAAGGCGTGCGTCGACCCGCCGGGTCTCGCTCCGCGCCGCCACCGTCGAAAAGCCCCAGAAGGCGGCGGCCAGAGGGAGCAGGGACAGCAGCAGGAAATAGGCGACGAGCTTGACTTTGAAACTACCCATGACTTCCCTTCAAGTCCTACACCCCCGGAGCCGATACATCCCTGGAACGGGGTATCGACAACCTAGGGGAGAAGCATGAGGGAAAAAAGCGCGCGCGTCCTAGCCGCCGCGCTGTTGACAGGAGCCATCGCCTTCGCAACGGCCATGCCGGCGCTGTTCGGCGCGCCGCGTGAAGCCGGGCAATCGCTGACTGCGCCGCCGTCTTCACTTCAGCGCTCCGTGCATGCGGTTCCCTCAACCTCGTCGTCGCGGCCCGCGGGCGCCGAGCGGCTCGCAGATGTTCGGTCACCCGTAGCGACGAACCTCGGTCGACTCGCCTCGAGTCGCGGTGTGGGCTCGGACCAGAGGCTTCGTGCTGCGAGCGCCGGACGCTCGAAGCCCCGTGGGACGCCGAAGCCCGCTCCCACTCCCCGCCCGACGCCGACGCCGACGCCGACGCCAACTCCCACTCCGACGCCGACACCGGCCCCGACGCCCACCACGCCTCCTGACACGCGCGAGCTCGCCGCGGCGCCTGCCGCTCCGACGCCCGCCACCCCCACCCCCGATCCGGCCCCGCCGCAGCAGAGCAAGGGCAAGGGGCACGGAAAAGAAAAGCTGAAAGCGAAGCGCGACAAGGACAAGAACGGGAAGGACAAGGGCGACTGTCCACCGGCCGTACAGACGCCGGTCGCCGCCCCGCCGGTGACTCCGGCGGCACCGCAGCCCTCAGCGCCGGCGCAGGAGCAGCCGGACGCCGACAAGGGCCATGGAGATGAGCGCGGTAACGGAAGCGACAAGGCTAAGGCGAAAGACAAAGAGCGCGACAACGGGCACGACAAATAGTGCCTATGCGAGGATAGGCCCGTGCCCCGCCTCACCAAGCGTCTGGGACCGGTGACTGTTGCGCTCACCGCGTGGGACATCTGGCGGCGCCTGCCACCGAAGCAGCGCCAGCAGGTCTTGAACGCGGCGCGGAAGCACGGACCAAAGGTCGCCTCGAAGGTGATGAAGGCGACCGCCCAGCGGAAGTCGCGACGACCTCCTAAGTAGCTCCGAGCGCAGCGCGCACGATGCGGTCCTGCTCACGCAGGTGCGCCGTCGGATAACCCTCGCTCGGGCTCGCGCGCCAGGGCCGGCCTACATAGCTGAGCGGGACGCCCCCCTCTCGGAGCGGCGCCTCGAGGCGGTGGCGGATCGTGCGCCAGGCACCCATGTTCTGCGGTTCCTCCTGAGCCCAGACGACCTCTTGCAGCCCGGGGTAGCTCGCGATGAGCCGGGCGTAGGCGTCGACGGGGAACGGGTAGAGCTGCTCGAGCCGCGCGACCGCCACCTGGCTCGCTCCGGCGCGCAGCTCGTGCCCGGCGATGTCGTAGTAGACCTTGCCCGAGCAGACGACGAGCCGTCTCACCTGCTCGCGATCCGCCGCCGGATCGTCGATCACTTGCTGGAACGAGCCCTCCGCGAGGTCGGCCAACGTCGAGGAGGCCTGCTTCAACCGCAGCAGTCCCTTCGGCGTCATCACCACGAGCGGCCGGCCCGCCGCGTCGAGGGCTTGGCGCCGGAGCAGGTGGAAGTGCTGGCTCGAGGTCGAAGGGTTCGCGACCCTGATGTTCTCCTGCGCGGCGAGCTGAAGAAAGCGCTCCAGGCGAGCGCTCGAGTGCTCGGGGCCGTTGCCCTCGTAGCCGTGCGGCAGCAGAAGCGTCAGGCGTGTCGTCTCACGCCACTTCGAGAGTCCCGCGACGATGAACTGGTCGATCACGATCTGCGCGCCGTTGACGAAGTCACCGAATTGGGCTTCCCAGAGAACGAGCGCCTCCGGTGCCGCGACCGAGTAGCCGTACTCGAATCCGAGGCACGCATATTCCGAGAGCGGCGAGTTGTAGATCTCGAAGGACGCCGTGGAGTCGTCGAGGTTCTGCAGCGGCGTGAAGACCTCGCCGGTGTGCACGTCGTGCAGGACGGCGTGCCGGTGCGAGAACGTGCCGCGCTCGGTGTCCTGGCCGGTCAGCCTGATGGGGATCCCCTCGACGAGCAACGAACCGAATGCGAGTGCCTCCGCCTGGCCCCAGTCGATCCCGCCTTCTTCGATCGTCTTGAGCCGTCGTTCCAGCTGGCTCAGAAGCTTTGGGTGCACCGTGAAGTGCTCGGGGACGCGTAGGAGCTCATCGTTCAGCTCGCGCAGGCGATCGGCTGAGACAGCCGTGACGACCCCGTCGCCGCTCGAGTACGGAATCTTTCCCTCCGGCTGAGGCGCTTCGCCGAACGTCGCCTTGAGCGCCTCGTGAGCCTGTTTGAGCTCCGAGGTGACCTCGGCCAACAGCTCGGCGGCTTCCCCTTGCGTCACGACGCCTTCCTCGATCAGCCGTGCGGCGAACTGCTCGCGAACGGTCGCGTGGCCGGCGATCTGTGCGGCCATCAGGGGCTGCGTGTACGCCGCCTCGTCCTGCTCGTTGTGACCGTGGCGTCGATATCCGACCAGGTCGACGACGACGTCGCTCTCGAAGCGGCGCCTGAATGCAAGCGCGAGGCGAACCGCGGAGATCGCAGCTTCCGGATCGTCGGCGTTGACGTGGATGATCGGGACGTCGTAGCCCTTGGCGAGGTCGCTGGAGTAGCGCGTCGAGCGGCCCTCGCTCGGATCCGTCGTGAACCCGACCTGGTTGTTCGCGATCAGGTGGAGCGAGCCCCCGGTCGAGTAGCCCTCAAGGGCCGACAAGTTGAGCGTCTCCGCCACGCCACCCTGGCCCGCGAAGGATGCGTCGCCGTGGATGAGCACCGGCAGGGCGACGCTCGGGTCGTGCATGCCGTAGCGGGTCGATCGGTCCGTCTGCTCGGCGCGCGAGCGTCCTTCGACGACCGGGTCGACGGCTTCGAGGTGGCTCGGGTTCGCGGCGAGCGTGACCGTGATGTCACCTGCCGGAGTCGAACGCGTTCCTTCGGCCCCGAGGTGGTACTTCACGTCTCCCGTGCCGCCTTCGTCGGTGGCCACAACCGCTTCGATCGTCCGCTCGCCCTCGAACTCCCGGAGGATCGAGTCGTAGCCGAGCCCGAGCGTGTGCGCAAGCACATTGAGACGGCCGCGATGCGCCATTCCGATCACGACTTCATGCGCGCCGTTCTCGGCCGCCAGCTCGACCGCCTCATTCAGCATCGGCACCATCACGTCGAGTCCTTCGATGGAGAACACCTTCTGGCCGAGGAACGCGCGGCGCAGGTACTGCTCGAATGCTTCGACGCGTGAGAGATGCGCGAGCAACTCCTTTCGCTCCTCCGCTGCGAGAGGCTTGCGGTACTTGCCCGACTCGATCGCCTGACGCAGCCAGACGCGCTTCTCGTGGTCCGAGATGTGCTCGATCTCGTACGCGATCGTCCCGGTGTAGGTGTCGCTCAGCCGCGGGAGCGTGTCGGCAAGTGTTTCGCCCGGCACGTACAGGCGCAGGACCGATGCAGGAACCCGCGCCTGCAACTCCGGCGTGAGCTTCGGGATGAGCCGCTCCGGCTCGAGCGCTGGGTCGCCCGGCGGCTCGGAGCCGAGGGGGTCGAGGTGGGCAGCGAGGTGGCCGTGCATCCTGTGCGCCTTCACGAGCGCCATCGCGGCCGCCACGGCGCCGAGGAGCTCGTCGGAGACGGGCTCTGCGGCCGTCGGCGTAGGGGCTGGTGCGGGCTCGGCGACGGAGTGGCCGTTGCCTGCCGCCTCGAGGAGGCGCGAGAGCCCGGGATGTGCCGCGACGACGTCGCTGTGGCCGCTCTCGAACAGCCTGCGCCACTCGCTCGGGACCGCGTCCGGGTTCTCGAGGTACTCCTCGAGCAGGTCGCGGGCGAAGCCTGAGTTCAGGCCGTCGACGTCAGTCACTCGTTCCTTTGTAGCAGGGGAGCTCTAGCTACCAGAGCGGATGGCTCGTGATCACTGCGACGGCCATGCCGAGTGCGAAGCTCACCGCGCCGATCGACACGGCCCACGTCCCGATCCGTTCGCACCTGCCCCCGATGCCGACCGCGATCAGCCCGAGGATGATCGCAAACGGAATCAGCCGCAAAGGGCGGTAGGCGATCCCTGTGAGGCTGACGAAGATCGAAGCTGCCGCCAGGAAACCGCCGATCGTCTCGACGGGCCGGGTGCGCTGGTACGGCGTCGCGCTCATGCACGAACCGTAGCGCGAGCGGTGCGGGCATAGCCTCGGGTCGGTCGGCCGTGCGGGCCGGTCCTTCGCGGCTGCCGTCCGGGCCGCCACCGGGTCGGGTCGGAGTCATCCGAATCCGTCACGAGCGCCGCAGGCTGGTCGGGGCGAGGCTCCGACTTGATCGCCCAGTAGACGACCCAGCACAGGTAGAGGATGGGGATCTTCATGATCACCATCAGCCAGATCAGCTCCCACACTATGGGCCGAGTGTAGCGCTGAATTCAGCCGGCGACCGCCGCCTCGAGAGGCCCCTTGACCAGCGCTTTTCCGGTCGCGTCGAACTGCGTCACTGCGAAAGATGCGCGCGAGCGGCCGACCTGGATTCCGCGGAGCGTCGCGACCCGGACCGGGAGACCGGCGAGCACCTCGTAAACCTCCGTGTAGCTGCCCTGGTCGACGCCGATCCAGTGCGCACCCGGAACCGGCTCCACCCACGCGTAGGCGAGTGGCCGCCCCTCGCGGTCACGACAGAGAATGTCGAGCCGCGGATCGAGGAGGCGGCCGTGCAGTAGCCGTCCCGACGAGCCCCCGCACCAGGGCGGACGGCGTTCCCCCGCGGGGTCGGTGCCGCCGTCACAGGAGTAGAGGGTCTTACCCGCGTCGTCTGCAAACGTGAGGCTCTCGCCGAACACCCCGATCCGCTCGACGATCACGGCGCCGTCGACGGCTCCATCGGGACTGCAGCTCTTGAACCGCCGGCCAAGCGTTGCCGCATCGAGCACGCGGCCGATCGCAATGACGCTGCCGGGCACGGCTGTGAGCTCCTGGGCGGGCTCTCCGTAGAGCAACCGGCGCGCTGGGCTCGGGCTCGCGCCGTTGTCGCAACCTGCAAGCGCGACGCCGAGCCCCAACAGCACCATGATCAGCCGGTCCAGCCCCACCTGGCCACTCCGCCGTAGCTCGGGTCGCTGCGATACGTGCGATAGAAGATATTCGTCCCGCAGGCCTCGCATTTCGCCTCGACGATCTGATCGCCCCCGTAGAGCGAACGGGCGAAGACCATGCCGATGTGAGAGCTGCTCGCAAAGGCATCCATGACGCCGGCGGTCGCCTTCGCGACTACGTGGTTCGGAGCTCCGACGCCGTTCTTGAAGTCGCCGGCGGTGTACGGACCGTGGACGTTCCGAAGCGCACGCCAGTAATAGCGTCCGTCGCGCCACTCGTCGGTCGACTCGCGCCATGTCTTGAACGTCAGGCCCGAGCAGTCTCCTCCCTCCCCATGTGTCGACGGGTCCCCGGCGGCGTCGGAGGGATACGAGTCGACGTCGTCGTAGTTCCAGCAGCCGCCGCCCCACTGGTAACCCTCGTAACGCGCCGCATTGGCGTAGCTCTGGCCGGCGTCGCGCGTCATCGTCGTCATGAACGTCGGGGACTCGTAATTGCAGTTCGTCCAGAAGCGGTGATACGCCTGCGCACCGTTTGCACCCGCGAGGAGCAGGCCGGCGCCAAGGGCGAGGAGAAAAATCTTCATCGGGACTCCTTCAGGTCGAAGCGGTCGACGAACGCACCGGCGGCGGTCGAACCGAGCTGGTAGAGGGACGACCCGGCGAGGCGGAACCGGGCGAGCGGCGCAGACTCCGCCCACTCGGAGGGCTCGACCGAGAAGCGCTCCGCCGCACCGCGCTGACGCAGCACGAGCACGACGTACTCCCCACGCTCGTCGGTGTACGTCTTCAGCACGACGACGAGCTCGTTGCCGTGCGGTTCGGCGAGTTGCACCTCGCCGAGCGGCGTTTCGCTCGTGATGCGCCAACTGCGCACGACAGCGTTGCCGGCAAGCTCAGCGATGCGCAGCTCACCGGAGCCGACACGGTCGACGACGACCTCTCGGCCGTGGGCGAGAGGCCGGCCCGGCCGCCCTCGCGCGGCTTGCGCGCCTCGGTCGAGTGCAGTCCCCTGCTCGGCTGCCGGCAGCCACTGCTCTGACGGCTGCTGTAGGACGGCCGGGCCTTCGGGCCCAAGCGCGAGCTTCGCCCACGTGCGGTCGGCCAGGCGTTGTGTCCACCTCGCCGTGCCGTCGCCTCGGAAGCTCCGCAGGAGCGGTACGGGAGTCAGACGGTTCGGCGGCTCGAGGACGTCGATCGTCCCGTCGGGCTCGACGGCGAAGTCGGCCAGACCGCCGCTCACCGCGAGCGTCACTACCTCGACCCGCCCGCGAGCCCACCGCTCGGCACGCCCGTTCACCTGATCGAGGAGCGTGACGGTTCCGTCCGCGCCGACGTCGAACGAGGCCGGGCCTGCGAATCCGAGGGCCCGCGAACCGGCGAGGCCCGCCTGCCCGGGCGCGCTTCCCCACGAGGCGTGCAACACACGCGTGTCCGCGTGGCGAGGTGCGCCGAACTCGTGCGCCCCGAGCTCGACCTGCGTCGCATCGCCGAGCGGAAGGCTCCGGTCGGGAGCCGCCGCCCCGCCTGCGGGCACGGTGATGCTGGCGCCGCTCGCGTCGTCGCGCAAGACCGCGTAGTACGAGAAGCCGGTCCGCGACGAGGCAAGAGCCGGCGGGACCTGGGCGAAATACCGTCCCTCGCTCGAGTCGTCTCCGCGTACGAGCGGAATCTGCTCGTACGACCCGGCGTGGCCCCCGCGCACGTACACCTCACCCGATCCGGCGCACGGCCTGCCGTCCTCGCGCGGGGCGCAGACGATCGCGTACCGCAGTGTGGCGGGCTCTCCGGGAAGCGTCAGGGCCGGCGGCACGTGGCTCGCCTCCAGCCCAGGAGTGGCGCTGGCGGGAACCCCGACCCCCGCTGCGGACAGCGACGTCAGAGTGACTCCCCCGATGATTCCTGCTGCTAGCCCGGCCGCTCCCCCCACGAGCGACCGGATTGCTGGCCGGCGCATGGGACACCTCCTGGTCGGGATCGATTCGACGGTACGCGGCCAACTCGGACGACTGGGTGACGTCTTTGCATCAGAAGTGCAGAATCAGAGTTAGAGCACCGTTCGAAACGGGGAGAGGCCGCAAGATGGTCGTCGACGAACGCCTACAGGCGCTGCTGGAACAGGGAGAGGAGGCCGGCTGCCTCAATCTCTCCGCGGTCAGCGAGTTCCTGCAGGAGGCCGACCTCGACGAGGACCAGACGACCGGGTTCTTTGAGCAGCTCCAGGAGCGCGGCATCGACCTGACCGACGATTGCGCGCGTCCCGACGCAATCGGGAGCACGTATGTGAACGGCGACCTCGCCGTCGCCACCACCGACGCCCTGCAGCTCTTCCTGAACGAGGCCGGCCGCTACAAGCTGCTCACCGCCCCGGAGGAGGTCGAGCTCGCGAAGCGCATCGAGCGCGGCGACAAGGAGGCGAAGGATCTGATGATCAACTCGAACCTCCGCCTCGTCGTGTCGATCGCGAAGAAGTACCAGGGCCACGGCATCTCGCTCCTCGACCTGATCCAGGAGGGAATCATCGGGCTGATCCGCGCGGTCGAGAAGTTCGACTGGCGCCGCGGCTACAAGTTCTCGACCTACGCGACGTGGTGGATCCGGCAGGCCGTGCAACGCGGCGTCGCGAACAAGTCGCGCACGATTCGGATTCCCGTTCACATCGTCGAGCGCGAGCAGAAGATCTCGCGGGCCGAACGCGCGTTGATGGCGAAGCTGGGACGCGATCCGAGCGACGAAGAGGTCGCCGAGGTGGCAAAGCTCTCGCTGAAGCACGTGCAGGAGGTGCGCGCCGCGGCCCGAGCCGTGACCAGCCTCGACAAGCCGATCGGCGCCGAGGGCGATGCGAGCTTCGGGGATCTCATCGCCGGCGAGGAGGCCGAGCCCTCGGAAGAAGTCCACGTGAGCCTCGCCGAGAGCGCGGTCCGCGACGCGGTCGAGACCCTGCCCGAACGCGAGCGCGAAGTCGTGAAGCTTCGCTACGGGATGGACGGCGACCCCGATCCGAAGTCGCTCGAGGAGATCGGCCGGACGCTCGGATTGACGCGCGAGCGCGTGCGCCAGATCGAGACGCGAGCGCTGCAACGGCTGGCCGAGCGCCGCGAGGTTGCCGCGCTCGGCGAAACGGGCTAGTTAGTGGAGCCAGCCGGGCTCGAACCGGCGACCTTCTGGCTGCCAGCCAGACGCTCTCCCAGCTGAGCTATGGCCCCGCGGGGGCCAAGTGTAGCGGCGAATTCGAAGTCCTTGGCCCAGTTGATCCGCCGAGCTTGGTTGTTCTTCGCCCGAGCAAGTCGAAGCTGAATTGTCGTGAGCCCATCGACCCTGTCGATCGGAATGAGATAACAGCGGTGAA
>Ga0193727_1000055_pt1 | contig 31944 bp, 29 predicted proteins | sample H2c2metaG_FD_143051 | JGI IMG/M metagenome (GOLD analysis project Ga0193727, IMG submission 143051) | Soil microbial communities from a riparian zone of the East river system, Colorado, United States - H2c2 | ecosystem: Environmental > Terrestrial > Soil > Riparian zone | place: USA: East River...
CAAACGCGGTCAGTTCACACTCGCATCCGGCAAGCAATCGAAGTATTACGTTGATGCAAGATTGACGACGATGAGTCCGGAGGGCCTGTCGCTTATCGGCCCTTTAGGTCTTGCCGCTCTTCTTCAATCGGGATGGAAAGTAGATGCAATCGGCGGCTTAACACTCGGCGCCGACCCGATTTCCTATGCCATCAGCTATGCGAGCGCCGATTCCGATCATCCGTTGCGAGCCTTTACTGTGCGGAAAGAGGCAAAATCTCACGGAACCGGGAAGACCATCGAAGGGCCGTTCAGAGAACGTGATCGTGTAGCTGTGATAGAGGATGTAATCACTACTGGGGGATCCGCGCTGCGCGCAATTGAAGCCGTGCGCGCCGCCAACGGATCCGTAGCAGGCGTGCTTGCTCTGGTAGACCGTGAGGAAGGTGGGCGACAAGCGATTGAAGCAGCCGGGATTCCCGTCATCAGCCTTGTTTCCGCGAGCCAGATCATCCAGGCTCTCGAGGTCTAGAAGCCTCTTCGATCTGAGACTTCGGCATCCAGCCTGGATATGCCGCCGATGGACGAAAGGCGCGGAGCACGTCGACGTAGGGAAGGATCAGATCCGTTCTGAACAGCTGCAGCATCCCCTGACCGTCGTACGTGGTCCTGAATTTCACGGGAGACATTTTCATAATCGTGCGCACATGCCGCCCAAAGCTCTGGGGTGATGAGTAGTCCAGATGGTTGGCAACTCGTGCGACGGACAATCCAGGATTCTCAAAAAGTCTTGCTGCCCGTATAAGTCTCGCCAGCGACAGGTAGCGTTTCGGAGCCGGCAGTTGCGCTCGGAAGAAACGACTCATCAGGGTGCTGGGCAGAATATTGAGATGACGCGCGAGCTGCCGGACTGTCGAAATCTTCGGCGACGAGTCAAACAGCAACTCGAAGAAACGCCAGCAATCCTTTGATACACCGGGTAAATCAAGGCTTATCTGCGCCAGCGCCGAGCGCTGCAAATCGCTCGAGCCTTGCGACGCGAGGATGTTTCTCAGCGTCTGCCATCCAGCCGCCATTCTTGCGTCGACGAGCGTTCGGATCCCGAGCTGTCCCAGAGCAAGAGTGGTATGAGGAGTCGAGTTTTGCGTTTCGGTAAGCAGGGCTACGGCCGGTACTCTCGGAAACTCTCGAACCATTGCGGCAACACGACTGGAGTTCTGCGAGCCATATCTGGTGACAGAAATCAGAACCAGACTTACCTTCTGCTGCCTCAGATCCGAAAGAACTTCATCGAGCGATTCTCTGTGGAGAGCATCACACAATCCTTCTGCTGCTGCGTCCACTCTGGATCGTTCGAGAGGAGTGAGAATCGTTGAGACGGGAGTACGAGTACCGCGTTTCGGGTCGGTAGGCATGTGATCCTCACGGTTGACGGTTAAGACCGCGCTGATGAGGGGGCACGATACAATGTGCCCGTCCGTTGTCAGTCAGACGTCAAAAAGCCAAAAACCGGGATCCATCGTCTATCGTCAGTTCTGCTATATTCTGGGGAGGCAACGGTCGGGCGATCGCGCATTGGTATCCACGATACCTGTTCGAGGAAAGTCCGGGCTCCGTTGGACACGCTGCCAGGTAACGCCTGGGCGCGAATGGCGAGAGCTGTTCGCGACGGAAAGTGCCACAGAGAACAGACCGCCATCTTCACGGGTGGCAAGGGTGAAACGGTGGGGTAAGAGCCCACCGCGCGCATGGCAACATGTGCGGCATGGCAAACCCCAGTGGGAGCAAGGCCAAATATGCGGCGAGAGGCGTCCACCTCGATCAAGACACCGCGGGTAGGCTGCTAGAGAGCATGGGCGACCATGCTCGTAGAGAAATGATCGTCCGGATTGCGCAAGCAATCCGACAGAACCCGGCTTACAGACCGTTTGCCAACGATGCAACAACCTCCGGCGGAACATCGTCGGAGGTTGTTTGTTTAACCAGATCACAAGTCAAGAGCGGAGACGATGCGGCGTAGAACCGACAGCTGGTGCTTCCTGGTTTGCCTTGCGGCTGCTTGTACCACCGCACGGGCGCCTCGACCGACCCCACTGCCCTCGCTACCAAGCCCGGTCCCGCTTCCACCAGGCAGCGGCCCCTGGACATTCAACTATGCGCCCGGCGCAATCTCGTATCAGGTATCGAGAAGCGCGGTGATCGAAAGCCTATCGGACTCCGGAAATCATCGGGAAACGTCGACGAATCTCACGCACGAGTTGCTGACGCTCCAGCAAGTTGGAGACACCATTCACTTTACTGCTGTCGTCGACACGTTTTGGACAACTACACAGGGCACTATTGGACCTGTCCAGCCCGTGCAACTACCGGTGCAACTCCTCGGTGCGCACGTGGGAGACAGCCTGATAGTCTTAGCGGATAGCGTCGCTGATAAATGCAGCCCGGTCAGCTCCGCACTGTCGGCCGACCTCCACAATCTGCTCGTGCGATTTCCAGTTCAGCTGTCGCAGGGAACCAGGTGGAGAGATTCCGTGGACCTGCAAACATGCCAGGGCATGATTCCAACCGCGGTACACATTATCAGATCGTACATCGTGTCGGGCGAAACCGAGTATCAAGGGAACCCGGTCCTGGTAGTACAGCGCACAGATACGATCCGGGCCCACGGGGAAGGGGCTCAGCAACAGCACCGGCTAACGCTCGATGCAACCGGAATCGGAAACGCGATTTATTACCTGAGCCCGAGGGATGGACGCATCGTACGTCTCAGCGCGGGGCAGGATCTGGATCTCGCGATTACCGCTTCAGGGAGGATCCATCGCTTCAAGGAAAACTCGAAGCAGGACTTCGGCTACAGTCGTTAGTCGACGAGTCGAAGTGGCATCACCAGGCACATGTACGACGCAGGATCTTTCCAGCCTTCCGGTTCCAGTGTTGCCGCCCGTTCAGGTGCCTTGAAGGTCAGGCGCACTTCATCCGTCGGGATATAACGGAGAATCTCCAGGAGATAGCTCGCATTGAAACCAATGTCGAGCTGGTCTCCGGTGTAGCGAATCGGAAGTTCGTCCTGGGCTTCACCCAGATCGGGGGTCTGCACGCTGAATTTGAGCATGCCCGAATTGAACGACAACCGGATCCGATGTGTCTGGTCTGAAGCAATAACGGACATCCTCTTCAAGGCGCTCACGAGAGCGAGCTTGTCCGCAATAGCTACTCTGTCGTTGTCCTTCGGAATGACCTGTTCGTAGTTCGGGTACGGCCCTTCGATGAGTCTGGTAAATACCGCGGTAAACGGAGATCTGAACCCGATGTGGTTGTCTCCGCGCGCGATCTCGAGCTCTTCTTCCGCCGGGAAAAGCCTTCTCACCTGCTCCAGCGCCTTCGGCGGAACAATCAGGTCACTTGCTGGTGCGTTGGCAGAGTTAATCGGCATTTCCATCTTCGCCAGTCGATGACCGTTCGTTGCCACCATCCGCATCTTGTCCGGGCGGAGCTCCCATAGCACACCGTTCAGGATTGGTCTGCTTTCTTCAGAAGACACCGCAAACGACGTGTGTGAGATCAGTTGCTGCAAATCACCCGATCGGATTCTCCAGCTCTCGTTGAACCGCACCGACGGAAACGTCGGAAATTCATCCCTTGGCAGTCCGAGGAGCTTGAACCTGGAACGCCCACAATCCAGTGTCACGCGCTGTTCTCCCACCGCGGCGATCTTCACCGGAGCCGGTGGTAACTCTCGGGCAATCTCACTCAACTTTTTTGCCGGCACTGTAACAGCTCCCGCTGCTTCCACATCCGCCATTACTTCCGTGCTAACAGCAATATCCAGATCGGTTCCGGACAGCTTGATTCCTTTATCCGTCGTCTCGAGAAGAATATTCGCCAACACGGGTAGTGTTGTCTTCGCCGGGATGCTTGCTGCTACAGCAGCAAGTCCTTCCTGGAGTTTTTCGCGAGAGATCGTGAAGCGCATCCCTTCCCCTGTGGAAATTCGGGTGAGGTACTAATAAGTCTTTTATAAGAGACTTAAATACAGTAGCTGCAGTAGGTTTTGTGGACTTCTGTCGAGTGGGTCTAACTTATGGTAGCAGCGGAGTTTCCGCTATGCTGGGTGATGTGTGGTCGGATGTGGGTAAGATGAGTTGCATGAGCTTGTCGACATCGATCTTAGGATGCCCTGGTTGTTTCCACACGAGAAGGGGGCCGCAGGTTGAAAGTTTCGAGGGAATTGCGGATACGATTGATACGAGATTTGAGATCTGCATCCTGAGTGATGCTTTGCTGCACTTTCTCGAGGCTGTGAATCACTGTTGAGTGATCGCGCCCTCCAAAAGCATTTCCAATCTCTACGAGCTGAGTAGCGAGAAGCTCACGGGCGAGATACATCGCGATCTGACGCGGTATGGTCAACGTCTTGGTCCTGGTCTTGGAACGAAGTCCATCGACCGTGACTCCCCATTCTTTGGCAACAGCTTGCTGAATCGAGAAAATGGTGAGGGAAGCACTTCCTTCCTGATCAAGCCCTTCGATTGCCCGGAGTTTATCCCGTAGGGCTTCCCTCGCAACGTCGACCGTAATGTCTTTGTGCTTCAGGGATGCATACGCGAGAAGCTTGATAATCGATCCCTCCAGCTCCCTGACATTGGATCGTACGTGCTCAGCAATGAAGTGAACGACATCATCCGGAATCGTGAGCTCCAGGCGGTCGAGTTGTGCCTTTTGCTTCAGGATGGCGACGCGATGCTCGAAATCCGGTAGGCCAATATCGGCTACCATTCCCCACTGGAATCTGCTTATCAGTCTTGCTTCCAGGCCGGCAATTTCGGACGGAGGTCGATCGCTGGTGAGCACGATCTGACGACCAGCCTCGTAAAGCGCGTTGAACGTGTGAAAGAACTCTTCCTGGGTTGTCTCTTTTCGCCCCTTGAGGAAGTGAACGTCGTCAATGAGAAGTAGGTCAGTCTCTCGATAACGGCGACGAAACTCAGGTCCTGTCCGGTCGAGAATCGAACCGATCAGCTCGTTCATGAACTGTTCAGTTCCGACGTATGTGATCCTCGTATTTGGACTGCGTAGCAGGGTTTCATGCGCAACGGCCTGCATTAGGTGGGTTTTCCCCAGGCCTGTGTCGCCATAAATGAAGAGAGGGTTGTAAACCTTTCCAGGAGCTTGGCTTACAGCGTGGGCTGCTGCAGCCGCGAGCTCATTGGACTTCCCGATGACGAAGAGATCGAAGGTATACCGTTCGCTTAGTGGCGGTGAACTGGTTCCATTGTGCGACGGCAGCAGCTTGGCTGATGTCGGTGGGGGACTGACAAAAAAGTCCATCTGTGAGCGCTTTTTTCGCTCTTCGTGGACCCTGAATGCAACTGTGAGTGGATAGCCCAGAACTATTGGAGCATAGCTCGACAGTAGTTCAGCATGTTTGGAGTCATTCCAGTCAGCTGTGAACTGATCGGGAGCGCCGACAAAAATGGTGCTTCCTTCGATCGAGAGTGCTTCAGTCGGCTCGAGCCAGGCTTGGAAGGTTTGATCGGGGAGCTCCTGACGGGCGCGGTCGAGGAGGCGTTTCCAAACTTCTGGGGGGCTGAGCGACATGACGCGTTACGCTAGTCCGTTTATGTGGATAAGTCAAACGACCTGGATGGAATTCCTTTCACGTGACTTGAACTATCTTCAATGCTGGAATAGTTTTACCGACTCTGCACCGCACTCGTTCTTTTTGGTTTCTGGAGCATCGTAATGGGTAAGCCCACCTACCGTCCCCGCAACAAGCGCCGCATCCGAACGCATGGTTTCAGGTTACGGATGGCTACTAAATGGGGACGTGAAGTTCTTAGCCGCCGCCGCAAGAAGGGTCGCAAACGGCTCACCGTCCAATTGCCGACGAAGTACGCCGGCGCCTAGAACCCTCAGCTTTCCTCGCAGCTCCCGGCTGACGAGTGAAGCTGATCTGGAAGCGGTAAGGCGCACAGGGAAGCGCATGCAAACCGAGCGTCTCGAGGCTCGGGCAGCTGCCTCCATGTTGCCACATCCACGGGCTGGCGTAGTCGTTCCGAAGCACAGACATAAGATTGTCGAGCGCAACCTCGTGAAACGTCGTCTGCGGGAGCTCGTAAGGATCAAGCTGCTACCTGGACTGGAAAGGATCGACGTTCTCATTCGTGCGAAAGCCGAAGCATATGAATCGAGCTTTGCGCAGCTTGCCAGCGATATAGGTGCAATTGGCGAGTGGGCGTCGCGAATAACACGCTAGCGATGCGGTCCGTATTTATTCTTCTCATTCGTGGCTATCAGCTGGGAATATCACCGTTATTCCCGGCAAGCTGCCGTTACTATCCATCATGCTCGGCCTACTCACTCGAAGCTTTCGAGCGATATGGAGTGGTGAGAGGACTGAGGCTGACAATAAGCCGAATTCTCCGATGCCACCCCTTTCGGCCGGGCGGTTACGACCCGGTCCCCTGAATGGATAAGCGCTTCTTTCTAGCTCTCTTTCTTTCGCTCATAGCGATTGCGATTTCTCAGCTACTGTTTCCGAACAAGCCCGCGCCTGCAGGCCAGGGTACGCTTGGAAAAGACTCTGCTTCAGCGCTGGGGCAGACAGCATCGTCAACGCAGACATCGTCAACGACTCGGTCTCCCGTAGTGGAAGCTCCGGTAGCCGCGACTGTGCAAGGCCGGACAGAGGCAGCGGCAATCGGTGCAAAGGCGTCAGTGGTTGCCGAGACGACAACGGTCGTCACCCCGAAGGCGATCTATAAGTTCAGCAACGTTGGTGGTGCTCCTGTGTCAATTGTGGCTCGAGACTACAAGAGCCGATCAGGACGCGGCGGTCTTGTCGATCTGGGAGTTCCGGGCTCACCGCTTCTCAGCTATCAGCTGATCACGCCTGTGGATACGGTGGATCTATCGCAGGTACCATTTACACTCACGCGGGCCAGAACCGCCAATGGACACGAAACTCTCACCTATAACGCTTCAGCAAAAAGCCTCGGCGTTTCGATCTCGTACACGGCTTCGCAGGATACTGCCGACAGCTACGCACTTCTCGTCGATGGCCATGTTACCGGAGCACAGGAACCGACGTACCTGATCACGGAGCTCCCGAAGACGCTGCAACCCACCGAGGCAGATACGATCGGGGATCATCGGACTCTGGCCTACAGCTTCAAGCCACAACGTGACCATGCCCGAAGCGTGCTCTTCGGCAGTCTGGATCCGGGAGAGAAGACACTCGAAGCCGGCCCGCTCAACTGGGTGGCCATCAAGAACAAGTACTTCGTGTTTGGAATCATTGCGCCGCCGAAAGCCACGCCGTTCAGTGAGGTCACATTGGCTGGTGGACCGCGCACCTCGAAAACCGCGACAAATGCGTCGGCGAGCGTGGTGCAACAAGTCCGGAGTAGCAGCTTTTCGTTCGAGATTTACGCGGGACCGCAGGAATCACAGCGCTTGATGCGGATGGGCCAGGACTTCGACCACGTCAACCCGTACGGCTGGCGCTTCCTTCAGGGTGTGGTGCACCCGATTGCATCAAAGGTGATTCAGGCGCTGCTCTGGATGCACAACCGGCTCAATCTGAGCTACGGATGGGTGCTGGTGATTCTTGGAGTTCTGGTTCGCCTTGCTTTGTGGCCTCTCAATCAGAGCACCATGCGGTCGAGCCTCAAGATGCAGGAGCTGCAGCCGAAACTCGCAGCTGCCCAGAAGAAGTACAAGGATCCAGTGCAGCAGCGTGAAGCGATCATGAAAGTCTATCACGATGCAGGGGTGAGCCCCTTTGCGGGATTGACTGGATGCCTGCCGGCACTCCTCCCAATGCCGATTCTCTTTGCGCTGTTTTTCGTTTTCCAGAATACGATCGAGTTTCGCGGCGTGCCGTTCATGTGGCTGCACGACATCTCGATCAAGGATCCGCTCTACATACTGCCGCTGCTCATGGGCGCCTCGATGTACGTTTTGTCCTGGATCGGAATGCGCAATGCTCCTCCAAATCCACAGGCAAAGATGATGGGGTATATGTTCCCCGTGATGATGACGGTCGTGCTCCTCAACATGGCGTCAGGGTTGAATCTCTACTACACGGCGCAGAACATCGCGGCCCTTCCACAACAGTGGTTGCTGGCAAGGGAGCGCGCGAAGGCACGTCCCGCAGGGTAGGGAGGAGGCATGCTGCGTGTCACGTACATTGGTCACGCAACGCTACTAATTGAAATCGGCGGGAAGCGGATTCTCACTGACCCCAATTTCGATCCGGCGCTGGGGAAACTACTCCCGCGTGTCAGCGCTCCCGGGATCGCGCTGGCAGCACTTCCGAAGCTCGATGCAATTCTCCTGACACACGCGCACGCGGATCACCTGTCATTTGATTCGCTCGATGCGCTTCCCGACGACATTCCCCTCTTCGCTCCGCCCGTGATCGCCAAATGGCTGGTCGCTCAGGGATACGATCACGCGATCGGCGTCGCTCCGGGTGAAGTAGCCGAAGTGGGCACCGTGAGAATCCGGGCAGCCGCGGCGGTACACAGGGGGAACCGCTACGGCGTGGATCGCTGGAGGAGCGCCACTAATATGTATCTGATTGATACCAATAAGGTGTCTTGCTTCTTTGCCGGCGATACCGCCCTCAGCGCGGATACGACACACCTGGTCGAGAACCACCTGGTCGCCAAGGATCGGAACCTGGATCTCGCTCTGCTCCCGATTGGGCACGCCCCATGGTGGAAGCCGGGGTTTCGAAAGGGACACCTTACGAGCAGCGACGCCCTGATTCTTTTCGAGAGATTGAAGGCCAGGTACTTCATCCCTTATCACTGGGGGACGTTCAATCATGTGACGTCGACGGCTTTTGACGCCATCGACCGGTTGAGAGCGACACTTCAGGATCACCCTCTGCACCCGTCCGTGAAGATTCTGGAACCGGGCACCACGTTTGTCCTTCCAACGGTACGCGAGTGATCTCAACGGGGGCGAGCGCTGCACAGATCGAGGATACGATAGTCGCGGTGGCGAGCGCGCCTGGCCGTGGCGCCATTGCTCTCGTCAGGCTGAGTGGTCCGGATGCGTTCTCGATCGCCGCGAAGCACCTGCCATCCTGGCCGCCTGAAGCGCGAGCGAGCCATTTGTGTGATGTATTCGATCGCGACCAAAAACTCGATCAAGCACTCGTAACGCTGTTCCCAGGCCCGAATTCCTTCACCGGGGATGACACAGTTGAAATCTCGACACACGGCGGCTACCTCGTTCCAAGCACGATAGTCGCGGCGCTGATTTCGTCCGGTGCGCGACAGGCGACGCCGGGAGAATTCACGCGGCGCGCCGTACTGAACGGCAAACTGGACATCGTCCAGGCCGAGGCGATTGGCGATCTGATTGATGCGAGCTCTCACGTCATGCAGCGGACGGCTCTTGGTCAGCTCGATGGAGGGTTGTCGCGTCGGCTCCTCGGTCTGAGGAATGACCTGATCGGACTCGAGGCATTGATTGCCTACGACGTTGACTTCCCGGAAGAGGACGATGGACCCGTTCCTCGAAAAAAGATCGATCAGACCGCGGAAGGGATTGGGCGATCTCTCGATGGCCTTCTGGCTACCGCTCCGGCCGGCGAAGTCATCCGTGAAGGTGCAATCGTTGTTATCGCCGGCCCACCGAATGTCGGTAAGTCGTCCCTCTTCAACGCGCTGCTCGGCAGATCGCGCGCGATCGTGACGGAAATCCCCGGCACGACGCGTGATGCTCTCGAGGCGGTCATCGATAGTGGCAAATGGCCCCTTCGTCTCGTGGATACGGCCGGCCTTCGGGAGACTGAAGACCGGATCGAGCTCCTTGGTATTGAGGTAAGCGAGCGCTACCTGGCGAACGCGCACGTCGTACTCGCCTGCGCGGAGAATTCAAAGAGCCTCGGGGAGACAACAAGCCTGGTTGCTCGTAGCTCGACAGCACCAATCCTCGCCGTTCGCACCAAAAGCGATTTAGTATCAGAACGAGACGAACTGGCCCCTGCATCCGTTGCGATTCGAGTCAGTGCTGAAACAGGGGCTGGCCTTCAGGAGCTGCTGGGGGCCATCGATGATACGCTGGACACGAGCCACGGAGAGATCGCGCCGGACTTGCCCATTCTGACGAGAGCACGCCATCGGAAGGCGATCAGCACTGCCCGCTCCGAGCTCGAGCAGTTTACGCACGCCTGGAGGGAGGAGAAACTTCCGGCGACGGTTGCTGCTGTCCACCTTCGCACCGCTGTCTGCGCACTCGAAGAGCTGATAGGGACCGTGGAGGTCGAGGATGTCCTCGACCGGGTGTTCAGCTCTTTTTGTGTGGGAAAATAGACCTAAGCTGAGGCAGCAGCAGAGCTGGAGAGCGACGTGATCTCGCTTGCACTGGCGCGGATCGCCCAAGAGAGTCCGCGCGAGTTTACAGCTTCCTCGACCATCTTTGTACCAAGAAAGTAGCCGCTTCGCTCGGGGAAGACATGGCGTTCGACGGTTCGAGCGTCATCACTCATTCCACCGGAGAGGTACCGGAGTCGCAGTCCCAAGCCGGCCCGATCGAGATCGCCCTTGAGGGTCCTCGTCATCAACGGCTCGAGCTCACGTACGCTCGCGTACTCGCGTCTCGTGTATCCGTAGTACTCCCATGCAGCATGTCCGGGGCTGACAGTTCTCGACGCGATCGTCGCGAGGCCCTCGTTGATCATGAGCTCGCGCAGCGAGGATCGCCTGCCGGTTTCCCAATAGGAGTAGTATCCACCCGCATCATCGATCAGCTGTTTCATCTCGCTTCGGCTGGTCGGCGAGGTATAGCGGACCGTGTGTGCGATCTCGTGGGTCAGCCATAGCGGGATTAATTCCGGGTCGAGGCCAAGGCCCTGGGTCTCGGGGTTCGTCACGCTGGTGAAATGTTCGAGGCAGACGAACGCAACTCCCTTTCCTTCGACTACGAGCTCGCCGGCATTCGCCGCACCGACGCCAACCATGAGCACGACGTCAATATCCGTGTCGATGTCGAAAAGAGTTCGACATTGCTCTTCAGTGTTTCGGGCAAGGGAGACGACATCGATTCTCTCGAGCATCGTGCGGAGATCTACACGGCTCGCAAGTGCGGCAGATCGAACGACTTCCAGGAAATGCGGCCCTGCCGGGTCCAGCACATAGTTGTGCCAGTAGGCTTCTAGGAAGCGGCGGTGGTTTTCGAAGTAGCGGAGATAGGCGGCGACACGGTCTGTACTGTTGTGAACTGCAAAGAAGTCAGGCAGTAGGTTGATGAGCATCAACGACCAGGTCGCGGGGTGGGGAGCCAGTCGCGGTTTTTGCGATGCGAGAAGATACAATCCACTCAAACTCTCAACAAGGCCGATCTCTTCCACATCCATTTTGAAATCATGGCACAGATATTCCTCTTGTATTTCTGAGAGTTCGAAGCGCTGCAAGGAGGAGCAACCCATGACAACGCTGCGTCAGATCGAGCTTCGTTGTCCCGTGTGCGACAACGAGTTCAAGTCTCAGAGCGTGGTTTCGACGAACGCGTTCGGTGGCAAAAGGACGGATTTCCATGAACGAGCCGCTGGAACCCAGCCGCTCGCCTACCTCGTACACATGTGCAGCGCGTGCGGTTACTCTGGTGCAGAAGCCGACTTTACAGCTGCGGCAGATGTGAGCCCGGGACTGAAACAGCATGTGTTCCAGGAGCTCGCTCCGCTCCGATTGTCGCTGGTTTGCGGCTCGGAGAAGTATGAGGCAGCCGCCAAGGTTGCCCAGTGGCAAGGTCTGGACCCCCGTCACATCGCGGATCTCCTTCTTCGCGCCGCGTGGTGCTGCGTCGATGAGGGAGACGCGGAGGCGGAGCGCTACTTCCGCCGGCAGGCCGCGTGGATGTTCGAGGAATCACTCGAGGCCTACGACGCGGTTCCGAGGGAAGAGCGGGCAATCCTCACCTACCTGGTCGGGGAGCTGTGGAGGCGAATCGGAGATACGAAAAAGGCGACACTCTGGTTCGAGCGCGTCGCCGGTGAGGTAACAGATCGCCAGGGCCAGCAATGGGTCGTCGACGCCGCTGATCAGCAGAGGCTGAATCCCAGGGAGTGGTTCGGCTAGCGCTCAGCGAGTGCCGAACAACCTGTCTCCGGCATCGCCGAGACCCGGCAGTATGTAACCCTGGCTGTTGAGTTGCCGATCGAGAGCTGCGCAATAAATCTGAACGTCGGGATGCACTCCGCTGAGATAGCGGACTCCCTCGGGCGCGGCAACTAAACAAAGAAATCGAATCCGGTTTGCGCCTGCCCGCTTCAACGAAGCGACGGCAGCGGCAGCACTTCCTCCGGTCGCGAGCATCGGGTCCAGCAGGAAGAAATCCCGTTCAGCTGTGTCCCCCGGCACCTTGAAGTAGTAGTCGACGGGTTGCAGGGTGCCGTGATCCCGGTAGAGTCCGATGTGGCCCACGCGCGCCGATGGCACGAGGCGGAGAATTCCCTCGACCATTCCCAGCCCAGCGCGCAGAATCGGCACCAGCGTCAGCTTCTTGCCGCTGATATGCCAACCCGTCGCTTTCTCCAGCGGCGTGTTCACCTCCCTTGGCTCGAGACTCAGCTCACTCGTGGCCTCGTAGGCCATGAGCATGGCGATCTCATCGACCAGCTCCTTGAAGGTTTTGGTCTCTGTCTGCTTATCGCGCAGTATCGTCAGCTTGTGCTGAACGAGGGGATGCCGGATAATAGTCAGAGAGGGGAATTCCTCGACACGCTCAATCATTCTCGCCCCGGGATTTCGGCATCAGTAGTGCGAACACTCACCGGCTCATAATCTCTAATCCCTGATGAAAGAATACCAGGCTGTGGTGGTCAAGCTGACGCGTCATACGCGTGAGGACGAGGACACACTGACCGACCTTCTGAACGAGCGAAGCCGAGGAGGGTGGGAGCCGGCGTTGATGTCGCAGGACGAGCAACGGCTCACGATCCTGTTTCAGCGCGATGCCGTAGCCGAAGGTTAGCAGTTTGGAGATAACGTTTGTTGGTGCCGCTCGCGAAGTCACCGGTTCCTGTCATCTCCTTCACGTCAACGGCTACACCGTAGCGCTCGACTGCGGGATGTTTCAGGGAAAACGCCAGGACTCAGCCGAGAAGAACCGCAAGCTTCCGCTGGCGATCAAGGACCTCGATGCCGTTATCCTCTCGCACGCCCACATTGACCATTCGGGGCGTCTTCCGTACCTGATTGCTGAGGGGTACGGCAACACCATCTGGGCAACGGCGGCAACCAGAGACCTGTGTGCGATAATGCTCGCCGACTCGGCACACATCCAGGAAAAGGACGCCGAGTTTCTGGCCAAGAGGAAGAAGGAGTTCATCGAGCCGCTGTATGGTATGCGCCACGCGGTCCGTACGATGGATCTGATGATCGGGGTTCCCTACAACAAGCCTTTCGACGTCGTTCCGGGTGTGCGAGCCAGCTATGTCGACGCCGGACACATACTCGGCTCAGCATCCGTTCTTGTCGATTGCACAGAGGACGGGAAGACGAAGCGGCTTGTTTTCTCCGGGGACATTGGCAGAGGTGGTCTCGCCATAGTCCGGGACCCAGTCCCCCCAGAGGGTGCCGACGCCCTGATCATGGAATCGACCTACGGGAACAGGGACCACGAGTCTGTGGAGGGTGCCCGAGCGCAATTGGCGCAGGTGGTTCGCGAGACCGCAGGACGAGGAGGTCGTATTCTCATCCCAGCATTTGCGGTTGCTCGCACGCAGGAGATTATCTACGCGCTTCATGGACTCGTCCGAGAGGGCGCGATCCCGGCGATTCCAATTTATGTCGACAGCCCGTTGGCAATCGATGCGACAACCGTATTCGAGATGCACCCGGAAAGCTTCGACAGATCCGAAGAAATGGTACGGAAGGTGGATGAGCTTTTCCGTTTCGACCTTCTCCATTACACGCGCGATGTCGAGGAGTCGAAGGCCATTTCGCGGTCTCACGGGCCGATGATCGTGATTGCCGCGTCGGGGATGATGGAAAACGGACGAATTCTACATCACCTCGCGCAAGGAGCAGGGGATCCGCGGAATACGATCCTGGTGGTCGGGTTTCAAGCCGAGCATACGCTTGGCCGAAGGGTCGTGGAGAGACAGCCGGTTCTCCAGATATTTGGGGAGGATGTCGCTCTCAACGCGCGCGTCGAGGTCATCGACGGGTATAGCGCGCACGCGGATCGAACCGAGCTGGCGACATGGCTCGGACGCGTCAAGGAGAAATCACCGAAATTGGGGCCGATCTGGCTGGTACACGGAGAAGCTCCGGTTCAGGACGAATTCAAGGCCGCGCTGGCAGCCAAGGGGTATTCTGTCGAATGCCCGGAGCCTCACACGAGACGTGCTTTCTAGCATAGCTTCCAACGGATGAAGCGTGCTGCCGCTGCTGCTGCTGCGAAAGCAAAACATGCCGTAAAGATCGTTCGGCGAATACTGACGGTGGTAGTCGTAGTGGCATTCGCGCTCTGGATCGCGTCTGCTACGGCTGTTCTCGTTTGGAGCTCGCGCGATGAAGCGCAGCCCGCGCAGGCGATTGTCGTGCTTGGTGCCGCGCAATACGCGGGCAAACCATCGCCTGTCCTTCGTGCCCGGCTCGATCACGGGCTGGATTTGTGGAACCGCCACCTGGCGTCTCTACTGATTCTTACGGGGGGAACAGGAGCTGGCGACACTACCAGCGAAGCAGCGGTGGGAAGGACCTATGCCCGGAAGAAAGGCGTACCAGACAGCGCCATTCTGGTGGAGAACGCGGGCCGAACCACCAGCGAGTCGATGCGTGCGGTCGCCGGGATGCTCGAGGTGCGCGGCCTGACAACGGCCCTCCTCGTGAGCGATCCATTTCACATGTTGCGGCTGCGGATACTGGCAAGGCGGTTCGGATTCACACCCTACACATCTCCGACGCAAACCAGCCCGATCTCGCCAAACCGGGAGGCTCGCTGGAAGTATATCTTTAGCGAATCGCTGAAAGCACCGCTCGCCTTCTTTTTCGAGAGGAAGTTGTGAAGAGGAACACCATTTTAGTGGCGTTATGCTACTTAAGTGTCGCCACTCTGGCCGGCTCGCGCGTCAACGCGCAGGCCACTCCCCGTATCCAGTTCGAGAAATACAAGCTTCCGAACGGTCTCGAGGTGATCCTCCACGAGGATCATTCCACGCCCATCGTCGCGGTCGACACCTGGTACCACGTCGGCTCTGGTGACGAGCAAGTTGGCCGGACAGGGTTCGCGCATCTGTTTGAGCACATCATGTTCATGGGCTCGCAGAACGTTCCTGTTGGAGCATTCGATCAGATGCTTGAGGCAGCCGGGGCCGACAATAACGGCTCGACAACGGAAGATCGTACCAATTATTACGAGACCCTGCCCTCGAACGCGCTTGCGCTGGCGCTTTGGTTGGATGCCGACCGGATGGGCTTCCTGCTCCCGACGATGGACCTCGCGAAGGTGAACCTTCAGCGCGATGTCGTGAAGAACGAGCGCCGTCAACGCGTGGACAACCAGCCGTACGGCAGAGCGGATGAGACCATCCTTGCAGTGCTTTATCCAAAGTCTCATCCGTACTCATGGCCCGTGATCGGCTCGATGACGGATCTCAGTGCTGCATCGCTGGCGGACGTACAGAATTTCTTCAGAACGTATTATGCCCCAAATAATGCAACGCTGACGATCGCTGGAGATTTCGATCCCGTAGCCGTGAAGAAGCTGGTGGTTCAGTATTTCGGGACCATCCCTCCTGGTCCTGAGGTCAAGCGCAGGCTGACGGTTCCGGCGGTGGTGATCCCACGCGATACGTTCCTCGTTCTCGAGGACAAGGTTCAGCTGCCGCGAGTCTACTATACCTGGCACTCGGTGAAAGGCTTCTCCAAGGACGACGCAGCGCTGGATATTCTCGCGCAGGTCGTCGCCAATGACAAAAACTCGCGTCTGTACAAGAAGCTCGTGTACGAGCTTCAGATCGCGCAGAATGTCGGCGCATTTCAGGACGGATCGCGGCTGGACGGAAAGTTCCAGATCAACGTGACGCCGAAGCCGGGCCAAAGTGTCGCCGAAATAGACCGCATCGTAAAGACTGAGATCGCGAGCGTCATCAGCAATGGAATTGCGCCACGTGAGCTTCAGCGAGCGCAGAACCTCTATAAGGCGAGTTTTTTAAACCGTCTCGCCAGCAACCTGGGCAAGGCAGAAGTACTGAACTCCTATAATTACTTCATTGGGAATCCTGATTTCGTTCAGCAGGATGCAGCTCGGTACGAGCGTGTCACGGCGGCCGACGTACAGCGGGTCGCCAAGACCTATCTTGGGCGGCCAAAAATCGTTCTCACCGTCGTTCCGGAGGGAAAGAAAGAGATGATGCTAACCGCCGGCGGAGGTGGTCGATGAAGCTCAATGGAACCAAGAGCGTTCTGAGCGGCCTCGCCCTGCTCACTATCCACTCGGTCGCGACCGCCCAGGCAACCTTTGACCGGAGCAAGCCTCCCGAGCTTGGGCCACCACCACGCGTGTCGCTTCCGCCGATCGTCACCAGACAGTTCCCGAACGGACTCAAGCTCCTGATCGTCGAGCAGCACGAGCTTCCACTCGCCGATTTCGCGCTGGTAGTCGGCAGTGGCAGCACAGCTGATCCGTCTGGGAAACCGGGAGTCGCGAATCTCGTTTCGGCCATGTTGAGGGAAGGAACCACGACCAGGAAGAGTCTCGAGATAGCGGATCAGATCGCTTTCCTGGGAATCAATCTCTTTCCGGCGAGTAGCTGGGAGTCGAGCACTCTCACGCTCCACACCCCGACGGCGCAGCTGGATAGCGCGCTTGCGCTGTTTGCAGATGTCGCGCTCCACCCATCCTTTCCGGCCAACGAATTCGAGCGAATACGGAAACAGAGGCTCACAGAGCTGCTACAACTTCGCGATCAAGGGCCGGCGATAGCCAACATCGCGTTCCCGGCGATCGTGTATGGGACCGCTCATCCATATGGTATCCCTTCGATGGGAACTGAAGCCTCGGTGAAATCCTTGACGGCGGCGGATCTGCAAGCCTACTACCAAGCCAGCTTCAAGCCAAACAACGCGACGCTGATCGTCGTGGGAGACGTAACTCCGGGGCAGATCGAACAGAAAATCAACAATCTGTTCGGCAACTGGCAGCGCGCTGATGTTCCGCAGCTCAGTTATGGCGAGCCTCCCAAGGCTACCCCCACGACGGTCTATCTCATCGACAAGCCGGGCGCAGCACAGTCATCCTTTCGCATCGGTGCCGTCGGAGTTCCACGCTCCACTTCGGACTACTTCGCCCTGACGGTGATGAACACGATTCTTGGTGGATCGTTTACCAGCAGGCTGAATCAGAATCTCCGCGAAGCCCGAGGCTATACCTATGGCGCCGGCTCGCGCTTCGACATGAGACGGGCGGCGGGGCCTTTTCTGGCTTCAGCCGAAATAGTCACGGCAAAGAGCGATTCAGCACTGCTCGAGTTCATGAAGGAGCTGAATGGAATTCGCCAACCAGTTCCCGCCACCGAGCTATCCCGTGCCAAGCGGTACCTCCAGCTCCAGCTTCCGGGAAATTTCGAGACAACACAGGAGATTGCGGCAGCTCTGGTGCCGGTGGCGCTCTATGGGCTACCTCTCGACTATTACAACAATTACGTGCAGAGCGTCGAGGATGTAACCCAGGCCGATGTGGCCAGGGTCGCGCAGCAGTATATCAACCCCGGCTCGCTTGCAATCGTAATAGTCGGCGATCGGAAGACAATCGAGACGGGTTTGAAGGCGGTCAACCTTGGGCCGATCGTAATCAGGGATATATCAGGGCAGCCGATCCAGTAATCGTGGTTCAAAACAAACGGCCGCCCTGATTCCGGGCGGCCGTTTTTGTTTGGGTCAACTGAAGACTACCTGACGGTGGTCGTTGGCGTGCGAGCCGGAGGTGGCGGGCTATCGTGCGGCTGCAGCGCCTCGACGACCCAGCGCCAGTACTCATCGCCGGCGATATCGGCGATATCGCTGTGCGCGGCTCTTTCCACTGTCAGAAGCTGCCCCTTTCTCTTCGCCGATTTGTAAACCTCAATACCCATTCTGAATGGCACAACTCGGTCGCGCCGGCCATGTGCTACCGAAACCGGCACATCGAGCTCCGAAACAACGCGTATAGTGTCGAAGTGAACTCGAGAAATTGCCCTCCAGATGATACTTATGGGCGGCCACACGATGAGTCTCGCCATTGCGCGGGCGGAAGAAAAGGGCGACTGGAGTAGCAACGCGGTAGGCGGATGGATTTCGGCAAGCTCGGCCGCGACACCGCTTCCGAGCGAGTGACCGAAGTAGGCCATCCGGCTGCGATCGATACCGAACGTGATTCGCAGATGGTCATAGGCGCCCCGCGCGTCGAGCTTCGTGGTCGAATAGGTCGGATTTCCACCAAGCGACATGTAACCACGGTACTCGGCGAGAAAAACCGCGTACCGCGTATGGCGGTTTACCCCCCGCGCCCAATCGAGCTGCCATACGGCGAGGTCGGCATTGCCGTGGAAGCAGAGGAGAGTGCCAGGCGCATTCCTGGGGTCCCCGACCATGAAGCCGCTGAGGCGTTGTCCATCCACCGTGTCGTACGAGACGCGCCCGGGTTCGGGAGGCGTCTCCCGCAGCCGAGGCGGCTGAAACAGGATTCGCTCCTGTGAGCGCCAGAGCAGCAACAACGAGCCCGCCAGCAGCGCGAGAATGACAAGTGCGACTAACACGCGCGGATGCTAAGGGGGTTCCAGTGGGTTTGCATGGCGGGCAATTTACGACAATGCGAATTCCTGTAGAAACCTTCCATCTCGACAACGGGCTGTTCGTAACGCTGTCGGAGGATCATACCACACCAATCGTGGCTGTGAACCTCTGGTACCATGTGGGGTCAGCGAACGAGAAAACCGGTAGAACCGGATTCGCGCACCTGTTCGAGCACATGCTGTTCCAGGGCTCGGCACATGTCGCGTCGAGCGAACATTTCGAGTTGATACAACGTGCCGGCGGAACGTTGAACGGCTCGACATGGCTGGAGCGGACAAATTATTTCGAGACGGTTCCATCAAATGAGCTTGCACTGGCACTCTGGCTTGAAGCAGACCGCATGGGCGAGCTCCTTCCAGCAATGACGCAGGAAAAGCTGGACATGCAACGCGATGTCGTTAAGAACGAACGGCGATGGGCGGTAGACAACCAGCCATATGGCACGATGCTCGAGAAGATGCAGGAGCTGGTATTCCCGGCGTCGCACCCCTTTCAGCATTCGCTCATCGGGTCGATGGAGGATCTGTCGGCCGCATCGCTCGATGACGTTGCCCATTTCTTTGCCACCTACTACACGCCGGATAATGCGGTTCTCTCGATCGCCGGTGACTTTGATTCGCAGGAGGGGCGCGAGCTGATTACCGAGTACTTCGGACCAATTTCGCGCGGGACTGAAAGACCCCCACTGCCACCGATGAATCTTCCGCCCGTATTCGGAAACCGGTTGCGCGAAGTCGTCCACGATAACGTCAGCCTGCCACGACTCTTCATGGCCTTTCGCTCGCCCGTTTTTGGTACTGAGAAGTACTATGCTGCCAGTGTGACTTCTGCGGTGCTTGGGATGAGAAAGGGCAGTCGTCTTCAACGCTCTCTGGTGCGGGAGCGGCAGGTCGCGGCGGACGCCGGTGCGTTCACGTTCGACCTGGCCAAGGGTACGGATCTCCTCGTCGTCGACGTCACGGCCCGGCCGGAAACCTCAGTCACCAGGCTCGAGGAAGAAGTCGAGCGTGAAATCGACGCAGTCCATCGCGAAGGCGTTACGGAAGCGGAAGTAAAAAGAGCCGTCGCGCTGATCGAGACGGATCTGCTCGCGTCCCTCCAGACGGCGGGCGAGAGAGCAGACAGGCTTTCCATGTTTGCTACCTATTTTCGGCAGCCGGAGCTGATCAACGAGCAGGCGGAACGTTACCGCTCCGTCACTACCCAGAGAGTCAACGACTTTGTCTCCGAGCGTTTGGGCGAGAACAACAGGGCAAGTCTTCTCTATGTTCCGAAAGAAGGCGTGGAATCAGAGAGCATGCTGGCCGCCGCCGGCCGCGCAGACTAATGGTCACCTCGCTCCGGCCGAAGCCAGGCCCACCCCGCAGCTACCATTTCCCTGATTTTTCCGACGAGCTGTTGCCTAGCGGAATACACCTGGTGACGGCACCGGTCGCAAAGCTTCCTGTAGTGACGGTCCTCGTTGTTGTCGAGGCGGGATCCACAAACGATCCAGCCGGCAAAGAAGGCGTCGCCGCCCTCACCGCCGGCACGCTGCTCGAGGGTACCGAACGATTCGACGGAGCGGAACTGGCTGAGGCATTCGAGCAGCTTGGGACATCGGTCGAATCGGGTGCCGACTGGGATAGTGCCTTCATCAAGATGACGGTGTTGTCAGAACAGCTGGAACAGGCGACGAATCTTCTTGGCGAAACCATCAGCAGTCCGACTTTTCCTGAACGTGAGGTAGAGCGGGCCAAGGCGGAACGTCTCGCGGAGATTCTTCAGCTCGAAATGGAGCCACGAGGTCTGGCTGACGAGAAGTTCTCGGAGTTTCTCTACACGCAGGAATCCCGGTACTCGAAGCCCGATGAGGGTGGTACCGAGAGCGTGCGCGCATTGTCGCGGCAGGACGTCGAGGAATTTTACAGATCCAGGTACCGCGCCGGATCGACTACTGTCATCATCGCCGGGGATATCACAACCGACGAAGCGCGCGCATTGATTACACGCGCATTTCAGCGCTGGCCGTCCGGAGTAGCTCCCAGCCAACCGCTGATCGCAGCGCCGCGAACGACTCGGAAGAGCATCCATATCGTGGACAAGCCGGAAGCACCTCAGTCGGAGCTACGCGCTGGCCATGTCGGCTTACCGCGCAAGCATCCGGATTTTTTTCCGGCGCTCGTCATGAACGCCGTTCTGGGCGGCCTTTTCGGTTCTCGAATCAACCTGAATCTTCGTGAGGCGCACGGCTACACCTATGGGGCCTCATCGTTCTATGACTGGCGGCGCGGCCCCGGTCCGTTCGTCGTGTCGACAGCGGTACAGAGCGAGGTAACAGCGCCCGCGCTACGCGAGATCTTTCTCGAGATCGATCGAATCCGGGGCGAACACATCTCGGAAGAAGAGCTATTACTAGCGAGGGATTACCTCGAGGGAGTCTTCCCAATACGATACGAAACGACCGGCGCAATCGCGTCAGCCCTGGCGACACTCGTGATTTACGATTTGCCCGCCGATTACTTCGAATCCTATAGAAAGAACGTCCATGCCGTGTCGGTGGACGCAGTTCTCCGGGCGGCTAGGGAGCACCTGCACCCTGATGAGCTGCAGACGATCGTGGTCGGTGACGCGCGTGTCATTCGCGCCTCTGTGTCTGATCTGAGCGTCGGGGATCTGCACGTTTACAGCTCGTAAGCCTCAGCTGCGATGGAAGAAGAAACGAAACCCGGGTGCGTAGAATCGAAGCGCGTCTATACTGGAAAGGTCATCTCGCTCGATGTGGACACCGTCCGGTTTCCCGACGGATCCATCGGCCAGCTGGAGATGATTCGGCACCCGGGTGCGAGCGCGATCGTTCCCTTCCTGAGCGATCCACGGGGGGAAGATCCACAGGTACTCATGATCCGTCAGTACCGATACGCTGCCGACGGCTATATGTACGAGATACCGGCAGGCAGGCTCGACGAGGGAGAAAATCCCCGCGATTGCGCCATACGGGAGCTAAAGGAAGAGACCGGCTGCACGGCGGAGCAGATGGAGCCCTTGCTCACGATGTACACGACTCCAGGGTTCACGGACGAAAGAATCCACCTCTTCATGGCAACCGGTTTGGTCGCTGGTGAGACTAAGCATGAGGCGGATGAGTTTCTGGATCTCCATCCAATGCGGTTGTCGCGAGCATTGGAGATGGTAGAGGCCGGTGGGATTCAGGATGCCAAGACTGCACTCGGCCTCCTGTTCGCCGCGGGGTTTCGGGCAAGCCGTTAACCCTTAGGGCCAAATTGGCGTCTAATCAATGAAAGACGCTGACATGTCATGTAAAAGGGACAGAATTGGCAGAAACAGGACAGGCCAAGTGCTTGACCCAAACGCCGTAAGTCCTTTACTGACAACAGGTTCCTGCTAGGAGTCACCGGGCACGGGCCCTGCATTACATGAAAGCGAAGAAAAAGTTCCAGCGGAGATGTGCATGATCCAGTGTCATGCGTGTCTCTCATATAGGTAGACCGAGGAGAGAAAAATGGCTGACATCGTCCGTAAGAAAGCTGTAGCGGTTGAAGGACCAACCGTCAGGGAACGTCTCCAGGCGATGGATGATTCAGCCGTCGTCACCGAGTTTCTTGGTGGAGAGGAGCGCGCCTTCTCTGAGCTGGTCACACGCTACCAAACGCGCCTCCTGAACTTCGTGTACCGTACGATCGGCGACCGGGAAAAGGCGGAAGATCTCGTGCAGGAGGTATTCATTCGTGTCTACCGACACCTGCACCGTTTCGACCGCTCGAAGAAGTTTTCGACCTGGGTCTATACGATCGCGTCCAACCTGGCGAAGAACGAGCTGCGCAACCGCTCGCGCAATCCCCTGGTTCTCTTTCAGACGGTCCAGAAGAGCTTCCAGGACGATGATCGTCCCCTCCAGTTCGAGGACACAACGTCGCGTCCGGATGACATGTATCGCAAGCGTCATCTGAGGGAGATCGTCGAAGAGACCGTGGCCAAGCTTCCCGAGCATCACAGAAATGTGTTCGTCCTGCGCGAGCTCGAAGGCAAGTCCTACGAGGAGATCGCGGAGATCACGGACTGCAATCTGGGGACGGTCAAATCGCGCCTCAATCGAGCAAGGACTTCGTTCGCGGAAATCATTGCCCCATATGTAGATTAGGTTCGGCGGTTCGGGAACAGGCGCCCCCCTGCTGGGTACCTGTTACCGAACCCTCAACCTACCTACATGGATTGTCGCGAGTTTTGTGATCAGCACGTTGCTTTTGTAGACGATACCCTTGCCGGGATCGAGCTGGTTCGCATGCAGCGGCACATTGCTGAATGTGAGAACTGTGCGAAGCACGATGCGAGGATCCGCCGAGCGCTTCTGCTCTTCAGAAATCTTCCTTCAATAGAGCCATCCGCGGGCTTTTCCCAGCGACTCGAAGCGCGTCTCCAAGAGTGTCAAAGCGACCATCTGCTGGCTGCCACGCAGCGCAATCTCAGACGAGGCGCGGTCGCGGCAACGCTCGCCAGTGCGGCAATGCTCGGATACATAGCGACGACACTGTACCACCACACCGATGCTCCGCGTGATATCGTCATGGCGCCTGTGATCGCCACCATTCCGGAGCCCGAGCTCACACCACTCACGACGTCGACGCCGGCGATCGTTACCTCCGTTACGGCAGGCCTTACCATCTGGCCAGCCGCCCTGTTTGCGGAGCAGGCGCCGGTGCGGTTTGCGCACTCCAAGCTCGAGCTGACGAACTACACTCGTTAGTGTCCGGGAGCCATCGGCAGCCCAGTAGAGCGGCCGTATATTTGGAGGATGTCCGCATCCTCTCTCAAAACAGTTCGTGATGCGATTAAGCGCCGGTCATTCGACGGCGCTTACTACATCTGGGGAGAGGATGACTATCAAAAGGATGATGCTGCCCAGCAGCTAGTCGACGCCGCACTTGATCCGGGGTCCAAAGACTTCAACCTGGATACGAGACGATCGGCCGAACTCGATGCCGAGACCCTTGGAGTTCTTCTTTCCACACCGCCAATGATGGCGGATCGGCGCGTAATCGTGCTTCGCGACGTTGGTGGGCTCAAGAAAGACGCGCGCAAGGTTCTCGAGGAGTACCTGAAACGACCCGCGGTCGATCTGCTCCTTCTCATGACCGCGGCGGCCGGATCAAAGGCCGATGCAGTGCTCTCTGCCTCGAGCACATCGCTCCAGTTTGATCCGCTAACCGGCGACCGGATTCCCAAATGGATTTCGCATCGAGCTGGCGAGCTTGGCGTAAAAATCAGCCAGCCAGCCGCTGAACTCCTGCAAGCCGCCGTTGGTAGCGACCTGCACCAACTGTCAGGGGAGCTGGATAAGCTTGCGAGCTACATAGAAGGCCACGGCGAGGAGGTCAGCGAAGAGGCCGTAGCGGCCGTTGTCGGAGTGCGGCGGGGCGAGACGCAGGCCGATCTCCTCGATGCAGTTGCTGAGCGTAACGCGCCCTTAGCACTGGGATTGATCTCCCACGTCCTCACCCAGCCGAAAACAACTGGTGTCTCAATCGTCATGGCATTATCGACACAGATGCTCGCTATCTCGTGGGGGCGCGCGAGACTGGATGAAGGTCTCTCGAGAGCTCGCCTGGCCCAGGAATACTTCGATCTTCTGAAGCAGACGGGAGCATTCACAGGCCGGCCGTGGGGATCTGCCACTGCCGCCTGGGTTCGTGCCGCGGAGCGCTGGCCCCGCGAATCGTTGGATCGCGCGCTCGACTCCCTTCTCGAGGCGGACGTAGCCCTCAAGGAAAGCAGAGTCTCGTCCGAAGAACAATTGCTGGCCACCGTAGTACTCAGTCTGTGTGCAGTCGACGATCAGAGCGTTGCCGCATAATGGAGTTCATTGCGCGGAAGAAAACCGCCGCATGAGTCAATAGGAGAGTGGTAAGATGTCTAGATGGACAGTTCTTTTCGGCCTACCTCTATTCTGGGTCGCGACACCGGCAGCCGCTCAGGCACCCATGCGTCCGGCAGATCCGATTTTTGTGAGAGCTCAGGCGCTTGTGAGTGATGGCAATGGGGTGGCTGGGAGGGCGCTGATAGATTCCGTTATCTCAAAGACGCCCACAACATCTCAGCTCTACCCGCAAGCCCTGTTCTGGCGCGCGACGCTGGCTTCGAATGCCGCGGATGCAGAGAGCGATTACAAGCACATAGTGGTTGACTATCCACTTGCGCCACAGGCCGAGGACGCGCTGCTGCGTCTCGCGCAGCTCGAGCTCGCTCGCGGCGACCGCGATGGCGCACTCGGCCATCTACAGCGGATTCCACGTGATTATCCTCGAAGCAAATCGCTCGCGAGAGCGAGCTATTGGACCGCTCGAGTCCTTTTCGAGAAGAACGATGTTCCCAAAGCGTGCGCCGCCAATGCAAATGCGATGGCCCAGACAGACGCCTCGGAGGTGGAGCTCAAGAATCAAATTCAGTATCAGGGTCAACGCTGCCCGTCGGTCGCTACTGTGGCAACGGTGACCACTCCAACGGTGACTCCCCCAATGACGGGTACGTCGGCAAGTCCCACCGCGGCCTCCGTCACTGCTTCTACAACACCTGCGACTGTAACCGCGAATACGTCCAGCGCGAGTTCAACGCCGTCCAAGTCAGTTGTGCCCGCTCCGACAGAAAAACCAGCTGCTGTCGCGGCGACCCCATCTCCTCCGGTTGTGAGCGTTCCGGCAACGCCGAAAAAGGTCGTGCCGGCTCAGCGTCCCAAGCCGCCAGCCGAAGCCAACGATTCCAAGCCGACGCTCGTCGATCCAGCGAAGACGCCGAAGGCCGTAGTCTCGCGGGTAAGCGAGTATTCGGTCCAGGTAGCTGCCTACACCCATAAACCTGACGCTGACAAACTCACAGCAACCCTGAACAAGCGCGGTTACGCGGCGCGAGTCGACGGGTCGACGGCCCCCTTCCGGGTCAGAATTGGACGCTACGCATCAGAGACGGAAGCGGAAAACGCGTTGAAGAAGATCAAAGCGAGTCACATGGAAGGTTTCGTGGTGAGAGCGCCCGAACGGTGAGCCGCGGCGCATCAACACCGTTGATGCAGCAATACCGGGAGATCAAATCGCGTCATCAGGATGCGATCCTGTTCTTCCGGATGGGTGATTTCTACGAAATGTTCTACGAGGATGCAGAAGTAGCCTCGAGAACGCTTGGCCTCACGCTCACCTCGAGGAACAACGGGGGCGCGAGCGCGGTGCCGCTTGCGGGAGTTCCCGTTAAAGCGGCCGGCGAGTATCTCCGACGGTTGATCCAACACGGATTCCGTGTCTCGATCTGCGAGCAAACGGAAGACCCAAAATTCGCCAAAGGCATTGTGAAGCGTGAGGTGGTGGAGACTATCACGCCTGGTGCAGCGTTCTCCGACGATCTGCTCGACGGCACGCGCAATAACTATCTATGCGCACTCAATCGTGATGGCGACCTGGTGGGAATCGCCGCCGCCGACCTTTCAACGGGCGAGCTCAGGCTCACTGCCATAGGCATCCGCGATCTGGAATCCGCGCTTTCGAGGTTTACACCCCGAGAGGTAATTCTTTCACGCGGGGAGAGTCTCGCTCAATTCCTGAGAGGTCCCGTCGGCGAAGAAGGACCCATGGTAACCGAACGGGAAGGCTGGGAATTCGACAGCGAGCTGGGCCGTGATCAACTGGTGCAACACTTCAGGGTGAGCTCTCTCGAAGCGTTTGGAATTGAAATCGGAGACAAGGCGGCAGTAGGTGCAGCGGGGGCGCTGCTCCGCTATCTCAATGAGCTGCAACCCGCCGGGATGTCGCATCTCGCGCGTCCGAAAATCGAGAGACAGGAGGGCATTCTGCCCCTCGACGAGATGACGCGGCGAAATCTCGAGCTGGTCGAGTCAATGCGCGGCGCAGAAACCTCGGGGACACTTCTGGGAGTTCTCGACCGTACTCTCACGCCAATGGGCGCGCGCCTGCTCCGGCAGTGGCTTCTCGCTCCCCTCGTCAACCGTGTGGACATAGATGCGAGACTCGGCGCTGTCGATGCACTCGGAGACGGGCTCATTCGTGGTGCGATGCGAGAAGCTCTGGACGGTGTGCGTGACATTGAACGACTTGCCGGGAAGGCAGCCGCCGGACGCGCCTCTCCCCGCGAGCTCCGTGCACTCGGTGATTCAATTGCAATGTTGCCCGCAGTTGAAGCGGCACTGGGGCGAGCTCGCGCGGCGGCAACACCCGAAAACGATACCGCGCTAGGAAGACACGCCGGCGACTGGGATGGCTGTGGGGATCTCTCCGAGGAGATAATCCGAACACTCGTCGAGCGACCGCCCGTTGCCATCGGAGATGAATCCAGTGTGCGCGCTGGCGTCGACAGCAAGCTGGACGAGTGGCGGGCGCTGCGCGACGGTGGCAAGGATTCCATTGCCAAAATTCAGGCCGAGGAGCGCGCACGCACGGGTATCAATTCCCTGAAGGTCGGCTACAACAAGATCTTCGGCTATTTCATCGAAGTAACGAACACCAACGTGCATCTCGTCCCCAGCGACTACCAGCGGCGCCAGACCCTGGCCGGAGCGGAGCGGTATGTGACGCCTTCGCTCAAGGAGTACGAGGAGCGGGTTCTGACGGCGGCTGAACGAGTCGAGGAGCGGGAGCGGGAGCTGTTCGAAGCACTGCGGTCACGGGTCGGGGGTCAGGTCGGTCGCCTGCAGGCAGTTGCGCAAATCGTTGCCGAGCTCGATGTGCTCGCATCGCTGTCCGAAGTCGCAGCGCGGGAAGGTTACGTGCGTCCGATGCTCACCGATGATTTCTCGCTCGAGATCACAGCCGGCAGGCATCCAGTCGTAGAAAGGATGATGCCACGCGAGAAGTTCATTCCGAACGACGTAGCGCTCACAGAAGATGCGCGAATGATCATTCTGACCGGGCCGAACATGGCGGGCAAATCAACTGTGCTCAGGCAGGTCGGCCTGATCGTGCTGATGGCGCAGGTTGGCAGTTTCGTCCCTGCCACCCGCGCGCGAATCGGGGTCGTCGACCGCCTTTTCACCCGGGTCGGGGCGAGCGATAACCTTGTTCGCGGGCAGTCGACCTTCATGGTGGAGATGTCGGAAACGAGCGCCATCCTTCATACGGCGACACGACGAAGCCTGGTGCTGCTCGATGAGATCGGCCGCGGCACCTCGACCTACGACGGAATTTCGATCGCCTGGTCGGTGAGCGAGCACCTGCACAACGCAGTCGGGTGCAAAACGATCTTTGCGACGCACTATCACGAGCTCACGCAACTGGCCGACAATTTAGTCGCAGTTCGCAACTATAACGTGCAGGTGCGCGAGGTCGGGGATGAGGTTCTTTTCCTCCATCGCCTGCAGCCGGGCGGCGCCGATCGTTCGTACGGAATCGAAGTGGGCAGGCTCGCGGGTCTTCCGCCCGCAGTGCTGAAACGGGCAGCAGAGCTGCTGAAGCTGCTGGAAGCGGAACAGATCGTGCCTCGATCTGGACGCGCCTCGCCGGCACCGAGCGATGCTCCAGACAGCCAGCTGGCACTGTTCGGCGTGATGACGCATCCTGTCGTGCAACAACTGAGAAAGGTGGATCCGAATACGATGACGCCAATTCAAGCGCTCGAGATGCTTGCCCGACTCGTCGACGAAGTGAAGCGAGACGGAGGAACGGCTTGAGCATGTACATGAGACTGGGTGCCATAGCGCTGATTGCGCTGACTTTCGGCGCTGGGTGCAAGAATGGAGACGGATCGGGACTGCCGTTTCAGACGGTGGGCAGACAGCCGGACGTCGCGCCGGTGATGCTCAACAAGGAACTGCCATTTCGTTATCCCCCCGCGCTGTACGCGCAGAAGGTTCAGGGCAACGTCACGCTCCGGATATTCATCGACAGAGAGGGCGTGATTGTAGCAGACTCGACCCGGATTGCGGAGACGTCAGGGTTCACCGCACTGGATTCCGCGGCGATGAAGGGCTCGCGGGACCTCAAGTTCGAACCCGCCAAGACTCAGGGCCAGGCAGTTCCGGTATCCATTCTGTTGCCAGTGTTCTTCAGGCATCCGGATGCTCCACCACTTGCCGGCGATACGATCATTCCACGCGATTCCTCGACTGTGACCAGCATCCCCAAGCCGGCAGATAGCCCCAAGGCGGCCACGAAAGCGGCGCCGCAGAAGGGATCGACGAAGCCGGGAACCACACGTCCATGAAAAACGAACGCAACCGATTGCCTTATGACAACGTTCTCGAGACAATCGGTTGGACGCCGCTGATCAGACTCAACCAGGTCACGCGCGGACTTCGCACTCCAGTTTATGCGAAGGCGGAGTTCTTCAATCCGGGCGGCTCGGTCAAAGATCGAATTGGTCTTCCGATCATCGAGCGAGCGGAAAAGGAAGGGAAGCTGAAGCCCGGCGGGACGATAGTCGAAGGCACGAGCGGGAATACCGGTGTCGGCCTCGCGATCGCGGCGGCGCTCCGCGGATACAAATGCATCTTCACGATGCCGGACAAAATGTCGCAGGAAAAAGTCCGCCTGCTCAAGGCATTCGGCGCCGAGGTCATCGTGACTCCGACAGCGGTTCCGCCAGATCATCCCGATAACTACGTGATGATGGCAAAGCGAATTGCGGCTGAGACTCCGAATGCCATCCTCGCGGATCAGTTCTACAACGATGCGAACCCCGACGCGCACTACGCAACGACGGGTCCCGAGCTCTGGCAGCAGACCAGCGGCAAGATCACCCACTTCGTCGGTTCGGCGGGCACAGGCGGAACGCTCACTGGCGTGGGCCGCTACCTGAAGGAGCGAAGCAAGAAGGTGAGGGTGATTGCAGGTGATCCCGCGGGCTCGATACTGGCCGAGTACTGGCGGAGCAAGGGAAAAAACAAGATCGAGGGAACGCCGTACAAGATCGAGGGAATTGGGCAGGACAAGCTTCCCGGCACGCTCGACATGAGCGTTATCGACGAGTACCACACCGTGAGCGACAAGGAGTCCTTCGCGATGGCGAGGCGGCTCACGCGTGAGGAGGGATTGTTCGTCGGTGGATCATCGGGTCTGATCACCGCCGTTGCGCTCAAGATCGCGCGCGAACTCGACGATCCCAATGCGATGGTGGTGACTATCCTGTGCGATACTGGTGAGCGCTATCTCTCCAAGCTTTACAGCGACGAATGGATGCGCGAGAACCAGATGCTCGATATCCCCAAAGTTGCTCTCCACAGCGTGCTCGGCCGAAAGAATGGCGTTGCGCCCGCGGTAGTGAGCGTTGCAGCGGGAGCAACCGTGCGGCAGGCGATCGGCCTCATGAGCCTGCACGATGTGTCTCAGCTTCCCGTCATGGATGGCGCAAACTGCATCGGATCGGTGAGCGACTGGTCGCTTTCCCAGAAAGGTCTGGAGAATCCGAAACTACTCGATACCGCGGTTGGCGAAATAATGGATTCGCCTTTCCCGATGGTGGCGTCGGACCAGCCGGTAGACAGCGTGGTGAGGCTGCTCTCAAAGGCGAATCCCGCGGTGCTGGTGCAGGAACATGGAGTCGTTCAGGGGATCGTCACGCGATCCGACATGCTCCATTACATGATGTCTCGATAACCAAGGAATCTGCTCGAATGAAGATTACGGTATTCATGGGTGGCACCTCGTCCGAGCGTAACGTCTCGCTCGCGTCGGGAATCCGAATCGTGCAGGCACTGCGGGAGCGCGGGCACAAGGTGACGGCGCTCGATCCGGCTCGCGGGGTGATCAACGCGAGCGAAGAACGTGAGCTGAGCACCGGCAAGGTTGGAGTGGCACCACCGTCGCTGGAGGCGCTATCCAAGTTCGCCGAGGGAACATTTCTGCCGAATCTCACTTCGATGAAAGAAGTGAAGGAAGCGGATGTGGCGTTCCTCGCGCTTCATGGAGGGCAGGGAGAGGACGGGACCATTCAGGCTCTGCTGGACATGGCGCACGTGAAATACACGGGGAGCGGACATCTCGCGAGCGCCCTGGCCATGGATAAGGACCTGTCGAAGAAACTCTTCCGCGCGGCAGACGTAAAGACAGCGGATTGGCTGATGACTCCAGTGACGATCGAGCAGGTTGAAGGAATGCTCGGGCTTCCAGTGGTCGTCAAACCCTCGAAGGAGGGATCCACGGTAGGTCTGACTCTGGTGAAAAAGCGCGGGGACTTGATCGCCGCCATCGAGGAAGCGAGCAAGTACGACAGCGAGGTGATGGTCGAGCGGTTCGTTCCCGGCCGCGAGCTGACGGTCGGGGTGCTCGGCGATGTGGCACTGCCGGTGGGAGAGATCATTCCCAAGCACGAGATCTACGACTACGAGTGCAAGTACACGGCGGGCATGGCGGTGGAGGAGTTCCCGGCGAAGCTCTCGCGCGAGGCGACTGAAAAGGTGCAGCAGCAGGCGCTGGCGGCGTTCCGGTCGCTCAAACTCCGGGGTTACGCCCGCATAGACTTCAGGCTCACCACGGAGGGCGAGTTCTACTGTCTCGAAGCAAACACGTTGCCCGGGATGACCGAGCTTAGTCTGATACCGCAGGGGGCGGCGGCGATGGGAATCAACTTCCCGGAGCTGTGTGAGCGGATCGTGAAGCTCGCCGTCGAATAGGTTCCGCTGAGGAACCCTTCGTTGCGCCCTGGGTCTTAGATGTAGGTCCCTTAGTCGCAGGTCAGCATGAGCGAGCTGTACGACACACCCGAATCCCCGCGCATGACGCGCGCTGTTCAGTGGCTCCTGGCCCTGAACATCGGCGTGTATTTCCTGCAGCTGACGCTGTTTGGACCGGATGCGGTGTATTCGGCGCTCGCTCTCGATCCTGCCCGCTTCCCAGCTACCTGGTGGACGGTAGTTACGTACATGTTCGTGCACGCGTGGCTTGCCCACCTCGCGTTCAACATGTTCACGCTCTGGATGTTTGGCCCCCGGCTGGAACATGAATGGGGAACCCGCACGTTCGTCTGGTTCTATCTCTGCTGCGGGGTTGGTGGCGCAATCGCGCACCTGGTTTTTGCACCGCATACATCGGTCGTCGGCGCCTCGGGCGCGATCAGCGGAGTGCTGGTCGCGTACGCGCTCCGGTGGCCCGACGAAGAGGTCTATCTCTTCGGCGTGATTCCGATGAGATCCCGTTATCTCATATTGGCGATGCTGGTGATGAATATCATCTTCGCC
>Ga0193727_1000056_pt1 | contig 31586 bp, 32 predicted proteins | sample H2c2metaG_FD_143051 | JGI IMG/M metagenome (GOLD analysis project Ga0193727, IMG submission 143051) | Soil microbial communities from a riparian zone of the East river system, Colorado, United States - H2c2 | ecosystem: Environmental > Terrestrial > Soil > Riparian zone | place: USA: East River...
TCGAGGCTTCCAGCACCGCACCGACGCGCGCCACGGGGCGTCCGAGCTGGCGATAGCGGTGTCCGCCGATCGTCGCCTTGCCCGAGGTCGCGTGCACGAGGCCGAGCAGGATTCGCAAGGTGGTCGTCTTGCCCGCTCCGTTCGGACCTAGGAAGCCGGTGATCGAGCCCTCGCGGACGGTGAACGTCAGACCGTCGACGGCCGTGGTCTTCCGGTAACGCTTGCGAAGGTCGACGACCTCGATCACGCGAGGACTCTAAGCGGACAGCCGCTCGACGAGCCCGTAGACACGACGAGGCTCGGGCACGAACTCGATCTCGAGCTCACCGGCGACGATCGTCCCGTACCCGAGGAGCCGGCCGGTCAGACTCTGCTCGATCTCGACTGCGCCGAGCCGCGCGAGCCGGACGGCAGCCGCTCGCCTCCGTAGCGTGCCGTGGACGATGAACAGCTTCTCCGTCGTGATCACGACGCGGGTCCGCTCCCAGCTCCACACCGCGCGGAGCACGATCACGGCTCCGGCGACCTGCAACACGACGCCCGCGATCGACGCCGGCCAGCCGACCGCCATGCAACCGATCCCCACGGCCGCGAGCCCGAGCGCGCGCACGAAGGGACCGGCGAGCACGACGGCATGTCGCCGCTCGTCGAGACAGACGCGTTCCCCGTTCGACGTGATCATCGCGTTTCGGCTTTCGCCGAGCGGCGAAGGATCCCTGGGTACATGAAGGCAACGGCCGAGCGCGTCGCTCTCTCCACGCTGATCGTGATCGCGATCGTCGCGCTCGCGCTCGCGCTGTGGAAGCTGAAGCTCGTCCTCGCGCTCGTCTTCCTCGCCTTCATCCTTGCAGCCGCGCTCCGGCCGGGGATCGATCGGCTCGGCCGAGCCGGAGTGCCGCGCGGTCTGGGCCTCGCGATCCACTACCTCGCGATTGCGGGACTCCTCACGGTCGCCCTCTGGTTCGTCGTGCCGCGGGCTGTCGACCAGGTGCAGAACGCTCTCGGTGGAAGCACCCAGGCCCAGATCCACCAGGAGGCGGCCAACTCGAAGGGCATCAAGCACGAAGTCCTCACCGCTATCGACAAGCGGTTGCGCGAGGTGCCGAAGGCAAGCGAGTTGTTGCACCCCGCCGTCGAGGTCACGCTCAAGGTGTTCGAGGTCGTGCTGGGGCTCTTCTTCGTCCTTGCGAGCGCGGCGTACTGGATCTTCGAACGGGACCGAGCGGTCGACTTCGTCACCTCGCTCATACCCAGGCCGAGGCGCAAGAAGGTGCGCGACACGTGGGACCTGATCGACCTGAAGCTCGGCGCCTTCGTGCGCGGTCAGGCCCTGCTGATCGTCCTGGTGGGCACGGTGCTGTCGGTGGCGTTCTGGGCGATCGGGCTGCCGTACTTCATTCTCATCGGAGCGTTCGCGGGCCTCGTCGAGATCGTCCCCGTGATCGGCCCGATCGCCGCCGGCACGCTCGCAGTGGCGGTCGGCGCAACGGAGTCCTGGCACATGGCTCTCGCGGCAGGGATCTGCGTGCTGGGCGTTCGCCTGCTCGAGGACTACCTGATCGTCCCGAAGGTGCTCGGTGAGGCGGTCGGCCTGTCGCCGCTCCTCGTGCTCGTATCCGTGACGGCGGTGGGAATCCTGTTCGGCGGCTTCGCGGTCATCCTGGCTGTCCCGCTCGTCGCCGTGCTCGTCACGCTGCTCGACGTGGTCGTGCGGGACGTCGACCCGGCGGAGGAGGACGTTCCGACGGTGCTCTTCCCGGCGAAGGACGCCGAGGCTTAGAGCGATCGCGAGGCAAGGGCGACCTTGATCGCTCCTGCGAGCTCGCTGAGCCGAAACGGCTTGATGAGGAAGGCAACCGGTTCGAGGGCACGCGTGTCCGAGTTCGGCGGGTAGATGCTCGCGCAGATGATCGGGAGATCCCCGAACCGGCCTCGTAGCCGGGCTGCCGCAGCCCGGCCCTCCACAGAGGCCGGCTCGAGGATCATCACCGCGGGCGTGTCGCCGTTTTCGAGCTCGCCTGGACCGATCGGTTCATGACCGGTTCTCCGGACGACCGCCTCGAACAGCACCTTGAGATCAGGGTGCGGCTCGCTGATCAGGATGTGCGCCATGGCCTTACTCTCGGCCGCTGGAGTAGGGAACCCGGCTCGCGTTCAGTATGAGAACGGTATGAACCAGCCCCGCGTCCTCGTCATCGACGACGACCCCGACATCCGGGGCCTCGTCGCCGAGCTGCTCGACCGGGCCGGGTTCACGGTGGAGCAGGCCGAGGATGGCCGCGCAGGCCTCCGCGCCCTCCATCGATCGCCACCCGACCTCGTGGTGCTCGACGTCTCGATGCCGGATCTGGACGGCTGGCAGACGCTCGAGCGCATCAGGGACCTCAGCCAGGTGCCCGTCGTGATGCTCACGGCGCGCGGCGACGAGCTCGAGCGGGTTCGCGGTCTGCAGGCCGGCGCGGACGACTACGTGGTGAAGCCGTTCGGGAGGCAGGAGCTCGTCGCTCGGGTCCAGGCACTCCTGCGACGGGCCGGTGCGCGCGAGGGAGAGCAGGAGAGCTACGCCGACGATCGCCTGACGATCGAGTTCGCGCAGCGGGCCGTGACGTTCGACGGCGCCGAGATCGCCCTGACTCCATTGGAGTTCAAGCTGCTCGCCGCCTTCGTCCGCCATCCGCGCCAGGTGCTGTCACGGGACCAGCTGCTCGAGCTCGTGTGGGGCGATGCCTACGGTGTCTCCGGTGACCAGGTGAAGCTGTACGTCGGCTACCTGCGGCGAAAGCTCTCACCCGAGGACGCAACGCGCGTCCCGATCGAGACCGTGCGTGGCTTCGGCTATCGATACAGGCCGGGTTAGGCCAGAAGGTCGTCGACCCGCGTGGCCAGGTCACGCGGGCTGAACGGTTTCCTCACGTACGCGCTCGCTCCTGTCGCGAACCCTCGCTCCACGTCGGCCGCCTGCGCCTGAGCGGTCAGCAAGATCACCGGCAGATCCCTCGTTTCGTCGTCCGCGCGTAGCCGGCGGAGCACCTCGAGGCCGTCGAGCTCCGGCATCGCAATGTCGAGGACTGCGAGATCCGGACGCCGCTCTGCCATTGCGCTCAGCGCCGCCGCGCCGTCGGTAACAGCCATGACCTCGTGACCCGAGCGTTCGATCGTCGCCCTGACGAGCGCGAGGATGTCCTCGTCGTCGTCTGCAATCAGGACGAGTCGCCGGACGCTCATGCCGTGCTTCCTACATGCTCGACCGGAAGGTCGATGCGGAACGAGGTGCCTTCCCCGGGAACGCTTTCGACCGAGATCGATCCGTCGTGCGCCTCGACGATCGCGCGGGCGATGTAGAGGCCGAGGCCGGTACCGGGAATCTGCTGGTCGGACGCGGTGGAGGCGCGGAAGAAGCGCTCGAACAGACGCTGCTGCTCGTCGGCGTCGATCCCGATGCCGTTGTCCGCGACCTCCAGGCGCACGAAGCCGTTGACCCGGGCAAGCGAGACGCGGACGTCCCCACCCTCGGGCGTGAACTTGATTGCGTTCGAGACGAGGTTGTCGAGCAGTTGGAACATCCGGCCCTTGTCGGCCTTCATGGCCGGCACATCGAAAGCCTCGCAGGCCAGCTCGACGCCCCTCGCCGCGGCCCGCGGCTTTGCTTCGGCGACCGACTGGCGCACGATCGCAGCGAGATCGAGCTCGGCCGGGTGCAGATCGAGCTGCCCGGCCTCCAGCCGCGCGACGAAGAGCAAGTCGTTGACGAGGTGAAGCAGCCGGTCCGCGTTGCGGTCGACGATGCTCAGATATCCGCGCTGTTCCTCCGAGAGGTTGTGGTCGTCGAGAACGAGCTCCAGGTAGCCCATGATCGAGGTCAAGGGAGTTCGAAGGTCGTGCGAGATGAGCGCGACGAATTCGTCCTTGAGCCGGTCCGCCTCGACGAGCTGGTCGTTCTTCCGCGCGAGTTCTTTTTGGGCGAACTCGGCCTCGGCGCGGGCGGATCGCTCGGAGCGACGATGCCGGTCGAGCGACCGGATCATTCCCGAGAGGCGCAGCAGCACGAGCGCGGACAGAACGGCCGAACCGATTGCGAGTGCCAGCGCGTCGATCTCGCGATCCACGAAACGCTCGATGACGAGGATGACCGGAACGGTCGCGACGGCAACGGCGAGCACGAGCAGCCGCACGTTCGTCAGGCGCGGGCCGCGAGCGTCCTGTCGTCGGGAGAGATCACGCATCGACGGATGCAGGGCGGCAACGCCCCACAAGAGGTAGGAGAGGAGCCACCCGACATCGAGCCACGACGTCCCTGGGAAGCTCGCCGGTGAGATGCCATAGATCTCGTCGACGACGACGAGCAGCACGATGCTCGCAGTCAGGTAGCGATACGAGACCGTGCGCCACGCGGGTGTCAGCGCGAGGAACACGAGCGCCGCGAGGAGCAAGACGTCCATGGCGGGATACGAAAGGGCTACGGCGTTCTCGACCCAGTCGCTCGACCCCGCGATGAGCGGGTGCATGACGAAGATCCACTGGCAGAGGGCGAACGCAGCCGTCAGCAGAGTGGCGTCGATCATCCCAACGCGGCGGTCGCCCGGCCGCACGCGCAGGACGAGCAGCACGAGCCCCACGGTCAGGAACGGGTACCCGGCGAGATAGAAGACGTCTGCGACCGACGGAATCGGCGGGTCGCGGTGCCAGGCCCAGGCGTAGAGGTTGAAGAGGACGTCGCCGGCTGCGAAGGCGAAGAGACCGGCGGCGAACAGGTACCACGCCTCAGGGAGGGATGGGCGATTGATGCGCGTGCCTGCGACCACGGCCGCTGCCGCCGACAGGCCGATCACGTCATAGAGGATCGCCTGGGCAAGGCTGTCCCACGGCAGCAGGAAGTAAAGCCCGGTGGCTGTGAGGCCCGCGACGAGGTAGATGCGCGCGAGCGGCATGGTGCGGAGGCCGGCGGCTTTCATGTCCCTCTCTGATGCCTATCGGCAACATCGGCAGAGCGGATTAGCGGGTGTCGCTGAAGGTCAGGTTCGTGACGGCGCTCGTGTTGCCTGCTGCGTCCGTCGCGGTGACGGTGTAGGTGACGCTGGTCGGAGGGTTGGGCTTGCCGTTCACGGCTGCGACCGTGGCGCTATAGGCACCGGAGCCGTTGGCGGTCGCCGAGTAGTTCGCCGTGGGCAGAGGGGCGGTCTTGGCGAGGGCGATGGAGGAGTTCGCCTCGGCCGTCCCGGAGATGACGTCGGCCGTGTTGTTGTTGTCGGCGTAGTTGGCCGTCGGAGCTGCGGGCGCAATGGTGTCCTTCGTGATGGTGACGTTCCGCGCGACCGAGACGTTCCCGGCCAGGTCGGTGGAGATCACCGTGAACGTCAGGCCGCCGTCACTCCGGCCGGAGAGGTTGAGCCCGTTGAACGTGACGGTTCCGGCTCCGGCCGATCCCGCATGCGTCTGCGTACCCCCGCCCGGAAGGGTGAGCTGCACCACGTCCGTCGTGAGCGACCCCGCGGGGAGGGCGACGTTGAGGTTGATGCTGGAGGCGTTCGCAGCGTTGACGTATGCGCTACCTGCTCCGCCGCCGTTGGCCAGCGTGATCGACGTCGCCTGGCCGGGGGCCGTTGCGTCGGCAGTGACGTTGACCGTCGTGCTGTCGACACTGTCGAGCACCGGCGTGCCGCTCGAGACCGCGTGGATCTTGTACGTGTACGCCGTGCCGTCGACGGTTGCGGTGTCGCTGTACGTGAGCGCGGCCTGAGGGGTCGCCGTGAGCTTGGTGAAAGCACCGCCGCTGGAGCGGTACACGTCGTAGCCGGCAATGTTCGTGGTGGTCGACGAGGCCGGCCAGGAGAGGTCGATCCGACCGGCGGGCTTCTGTGTTCCCGTCGGTGCGCCGGGTGCTTCGGGCGCCTCGTCGACGTGGAACGAATAGTCGCGGTAGAGCCAACTCAGGCCGGCGAGGCCGAGCCGTAGGCTTCCCGAACCGCGCCCGGCGACCGTCGTCGACGTCGTGACGCTGAGGGTCGTCGAAGCGCCGGCCGCGAGCGTGACCGAGGTCGATCCGCTCGAGGCGAAGACCGCGGCGGCAACCTGCGGAACCGAGGAGAGACTGAGCATCGCGGTTCTGCTCGCGCCGCTTACGTTCGTTCCACGAAAGACGCTCGAGAAGGTTCTGGCCGACGGCACCGTGCCGAGATCGATCGACAGAGCGTCGACGTTGCCCCCTGCCACAGCGTTCGATGTCCCGGGTTGGACGTCGCTTCCCGCTGACACCGAGAAGTAGTTCCGCAGCGCATCCGCGGTGACGCCGTTAGCTGGCACAGCCATCGACGCGGTGAAGGCGGCGGAGCTCAGGTGCGTGGAAAGCCCCGCGAAGGCGAGGCAGAGACACGCGATGACGGGCAGCTTGCGCATCAGACTAGGCACCGACGGGCGCCGTCGTCTCCTTTCGCCAGATCCGCCCGAGCGCTCCGACCAGAAGGAGAACGGAAGCGATGAGGATCAAGCCGCTGCGCACCTCGCGGGTGTGCGCGTAGTAGAGGACGTAGCCGGCAACCGGAACGCTGAACGACATACGACCGACCTGCGAGCCCAGCTTGATCGCCCAGGGATCGCGTGCCGGATTGGCGTCGCCCTTCGTGCGATAGGCGAGCCCGTGCGGCGTGTCGACGACCTCGACCACTCGGTGGGTGACGAACCGGCCGCGCACGTAGGGGTCGGAGAAGGTGATCACGTCACCGACGCGCACGTCACGTGCAGGAATCACACGGTCGAGCGCCAGGCCGCCGACGGGGATCGTCGGCCGCATCGAGCCCGAGTAGACGGCCACCGGCTTGTACCCGCCGACCGTCAACGCAGCGTAGGCGATGGCGAAGATGACGGCCGCCCCCGAAACGAGGCCGACCGTCACCTTGCTCGCCGTCTTGATGAAACGCCGCATTCGTTCGTCCCTACGCCTGCACCGCAGACCAGGTGAACGTGGTGCTGGCGGACAGGCCCTGGAGGACGTTGTCGCCGGCATCGGTCCCGGTCGAGGGGAAGCTGACGTGGAAGTAGAAGGTGTGCGAGTCGCCGCTGGCAGCGAACGTGCCCAGCGAGGCCGAGCTGAAGCCGCCCAGCGAGCCGTCGTAGAGCGCGCTGCCGCCGTCGACGTCCTTGTACACCTTCAGGTTGAGCTGGCTCGTGAGAGCCGCACTACCGGAGCTCGAGCCGGCGAGCGAGTAGGCACCGGCAAGAGTCCCGGAGTTCGTGATCGTGACCGAGCCGGTGACCGAGTCGCCGATCTTCATCGCGGAGGCGTTGAAGATCGCGCCGGACCCCGTGCGGGTCATCGTGAGCTGGCCCGATGCGAAGGCGTTGGACGCAATCGAGGTCGGGGTCGCAGTGAAGTTGGCGAAGGTACCTCCCACCGCGCCAACGGCGATGACAGATACGGCCGCCAGGCTGAGGAGGATCTTCGACAGTGGGAGGTTCTTGAACATGTTGCGTGTCGTCCTTTCGGTGGTTGACACGCTCACCATCGGCCCACAAAGAATGGGAACAGGCGGCCCTTAGGGATGAATGCGGTAGGAGTCGATCCGCTCGAAAGCTGCGCTTTCGTGCAGAAATGGGGACGGCGCTTCGCGCTGGACGTGCGCGGGCCAAGCCCGCGCACTCCTTTGGATCCGGCGTTCGGGCGGTCTAGGCCTTGCGCCAGCGGCCGAAGATCAGGCCGCCGAGGGTGAAGCCCAGTCCGAACGTGCCGATGGCGAAGCCGCCGATCGCTAGGGACTTTCGCCAGGTCGAGAGTCGCTGCCAGCGGCCGAGGGCCTCGCGCTCTTCACTCGTGAGGGTCTCGCCTCGGCGCTGCTTTCGGATCGCGCCGCCCGCCCGGAGACCGAGATAGAGGTCGTCGAAGATCTCGGCAGACTCTTCGGTCACGCGGATCAGACTATAGCCTCCACCGGCCGTGCTCACACGCGTTTTACACCTCTCTGACCTCCATTACGGAGCGGGTGACGACGATGCGATCGAGCATGGGGCACCGGCTCTGATCGAGCGCTTCGAGCCGGAGCTGATCATCGCGAGCGGCGATCTGAGTCACAGGGGACGGGAGGACCAGCTCGCCCGCGCCTCGCGTTTTCTCCACAGCCTTGACCGGCCCGTGCTGGCGGTTCCGGGCAATCACGACATCCCGTACACCTTCCCGGCTCGCTTCACCCACTCGTTTCGCGAGTTCGACCGCCAGTGGGAGACGACCGAGCCGACCTACTCCTCTCCGACCTTGCATGTGGTGGGCCTCAACTCGGTTCGCCCGTGGCGGCACCAGTCGGGCGGGATCCGCACGGCGCAGCTGGCCCGCGCGGAGGAGCGCCTGAAGGAAGCGCCTGCCGGCGCGTTCCAGATCGTCGTGCTCCACCACCACCTGATCGGTGCGCCCTGGCGCTCGCGGAAGAAGCCGGTCGCCCGCCGGAACCACGTTCTCGGCGCACTCGTCGCGGGCGGCGCCGACCTGATCCTCGCGGGACACACCCACCAGGCGGCGGTGAGCGAGCGGCGTGAGTTCGAGATCTCGCACGGAGCTGAGCAATCCGTGGTCGTCTCGATCGCGCCCGGCCTCGGCCAGCCGCGCCCGAAACGGCAAGGGGAGGCCCGCGGCCTCCACCTCTACGAGATCGAGGACACATGCCTCCGGATCCAGACGTACGTCTGGCGCGACACAGACTGGGGCCTCACGGCCGAGCGGAGATTCCCGCGCGGCCGTGAGACCCTCGAGTCCCAATCGGTGGCCTAGACCCTCGCGGGGGTACGGCCTCGGCCCGCGTACAGGCGGCCGACGATTGCAACGAGGATTACCGCGACGATGACGCCGATGATGAACGCCAGCCATCCACTCGAGATGAGCGCCGCGACGAGCAGGGAGACGATGCCGATCGCAATGGTCAGCAGCCAGCCCATGGGGTCAGACCCCGGATGGAAAAGCCGACCAAGCGCGCCGACGATCGCTCCTACGATGATGAACCAGATGAAGTGCATGGGCAGTGGATTCCCTCCCAGCGAAGGAGGAAACCTCAGGTTCCTCTAGGTTCGGCTGAGGACTTCCGCCCTTTTGGCCTCGAACTCCTCGTCGGTGAGGATTCCCGCCTTATGGAGGTCGCTGAGCTTGCTGAGGTTGGACTCTGCGTCATTGGCGGCCTGGGTGTGCTGCGCCTGCCGCATTAGGTCTTCCATCTTCTGCCGGCGCTCGGTGAAGCGGTCGATGCCGATCCCCTTGTCGGGAAACTTCAGGGCATCCGGACCGGTGAGCGGCCTCTTCTGCACGAAGCGGCGATAGGCAACCACGAGCAGGACCGCGCCGAGGAACGACAAGAGGCCGATTGCCTGGGTTCCGCGCCCCCAGATCCCGATCGCGAGCGCCCCTCCCGCCGCTGATCCGGCGAGCCCGATCGCGACTGTGAGCCAGATCGGCATCGGGTCGGGCCCGGGCACCGCCAGACGAGCGAGCCCGCCGGTGATGAAGCCGAAGACCATGATCATGACGATCGAGGCGAGCATCGGCGGGAGACTAGGCCGCCGTCGCCGCTGCAGCGAGCAGTTCGCGCCGCAGGTCCTTGATCTCGTCGCGGAGCTTCGCGGCGTACTCGAACCGAAGCTCTTCCGCCGCGGTGTACATCTCTTCCTCGAGCTCGATGATGAGCCTCTCGAGCTCGCTCGGCGCCATTCCCTCGACGTCCTTGCGCCCGCGACGGCGCTTCGACTTCGGCACGGTCGGCGAATCGAGCGCCAGAAGCTCCGCGATGTCGGACACGCCCTTGACGATCGTCTCCGGCGTAATCCCGTGCTCCTCGTTGTAGGCGATCTGGATCGTCCGTCGCCGGTTCGTCTCTCCCACCGCGTCCTGAATCGCCTGGGTCATCTTGTCGGCGTACAGCAGCACCTTTCCATTCACGTTGCGCGCAGCGCGGCCGATCGTCTGGATCAGCGACGTGCGGCCGCGGAGGAAGCCCTCCTTGTCCGCGTCGAGCACGGCCACGAGCGACACCTCGGGCAGGTCGAGGCCTTCCCGCAGGAGGTTCACGCCGACGAGCACGTCGTAGTCGCCGAGCCGCAGCTCGCGGATGATCTGGATCCGCTCGAGCGTGTCGATCTCGGAGTGGAGGTACCGCGCCTTCACGCCCGACTCGAGCAGGTAGTCCGTGAGGTCCTCTGACATCTTCTTCGTCAGGGTCGTGACGAGCACCCGCTCACCGACTTCCTCGCGGCGGCGGATCTCGTTCAGCAAGTCGTCGATCTGATTCTTCGTCGCACGCAGCTCGACCTCGGGATCGACGATCCCGGTCGGACGGATCAGCTGCTCGGCGAGCCGCGTCGCGTTCCTTTCCTCGAACGGCCCCGGTGTGGCGGACACGAACACCATCTGCGGCACCTTCTCGAGGAACTCGTCGAACCTGAGCGGCCGGTTGTCGAGGGCAGATGGGAGCCGGAAGCCGTAGTCGACGAGTGTCTGCTTGCGCGAACGGTCGCCCTCGTGCATGCCGCCGATCTGCGGGATCGTCTGGTGCGACTCGTCGATGAAGACGACGAAGTCCTTCGGGAAGTAGTCGAGCAGCGTGAACGGGTGCGTTCCCGGCGCGCGTCCTTCGAGGATGCGCGAGTAATTCTCGATCCCGTTGCAGAAGCCGAGCTCCTGCATCATCTCGAGGTCGTACTCGGTGCGCTGGCGCAGCCTGTGCGCCTCGAGCATCTTCCCTTCGATCTCCAGCTCCTTCGTCCGCTGCTCCAGCTCGTGACGGATCTCCGACACCGCGCGCTCGATCGTCGGCCTCGAGGTGACGTATTCTGTCGCCGGCCAGATCGCGATGTTGTCGAGCTTCGTGAAGATCTCGCCCGTGAGGGGATCGAAGTGGCTGATCTGCTCCACCTCGTCGCCGAAGAACGAGATCCGGTACGCGGTCTCCTGGTTCGCCGGCTGCACCTCGACCACGTCGCCCTTCACGCGGAAGCGCCCGCGCCCGAGCATGGTGTCGTTGCGGACGTACTGCGAGTCGATCAGCTTGCGCAGCATCAGGTCGCGGTCGTGCTCCTCGCCCACCTCGAGGATGATCACCCGCTCGCGCCACTCCTCGGGCGAGCCGAGCCCGTAGATGGCGGAGACCGACGCGACGACGACCACGTCGCGGCGGGTGAAGAGCGCCGACGTCGCCGCGAGCCTGAGCCGCGCGATGTCGTCGTTCTGGGATGAGTCCTTCTCGATGTAGAGGTCGGCCTGGGGCACGTACGCCTCCGGTTGGTAGTAGTCGTAGTAGGAGACGAAGTACTCCACGGCGTTGTCCGGGAAGAACTCGCGGAACTCGTTGCAGAGCTGCGCAGCAAGCGTCTTGTTGTGCGCGATGATGAGCGCCGGCCGGCCGACCTTCTCGATCGTCCAGGCCATCGTCGCGGTCTTTCCGGTCCCCGTCGCCCCCACGAGCGTCTGCATGCGGTCCCCCGCCTCGAGGCCTTCGGTGAGAGTCGCGACCGCCGTCGGCTGGTCGCCGGTCGGTCGATAGGAGGCGTTTGTTTTGAACTCGGCCATTTGGGCCAAGGGTAGCTTCCATGGCCGCCAGAACGAAGAGACGCGAGGTACGCCCGCCGTACGAAGCGTACGCCAGGATCATGGGTGTCTTCGCCGGGGGGCTCGCGGTGGCCGGAGGCGTCGCGCGCCTGCTCGATCGCGACCCGCGCGACCAGACCTGGCTCGATCTGGCGACCCTTTCGATGGCGTCGTTCAAGGCCGCGCGCACGATCGCCCGGGACGACGTCACGAGCTTCATCCGCGAGCCCTTCGTCGAAGGCGACCCGCGGGAGCCCGACCAGGAGCGCCCCGTTCAGACCGGCGACATGGAGCAGGCGATCGGCGAGCTCGTAACCTGCAGCCGCTGCGTCGGCACGTGGGCCGCCGCGGGCCTCGCGACCGCGCAGATCCTCACGCCGCGCTTCGGGCGCATGTTGACCTGGACGCTCGCGGGCGCAGGCGTCAACGATTTCCTGCAGGCAGGGTTCGCCGCGCTTACGCGCAAGGCGAACGACCAGGAGAACCAGACCTAGCGCGACCGCAGCCGGTGCATCGCCTTCACCCTTGCCGGCTCGGTGTGTGGTGGACGGAGGCTCGTAATCAGGCCGCCGTCAAGCGACCCGGCTAACCTTGGGCAGCCCTCCCCGTCTCTACGACCTGTGCGCCTCCGACTCTTCTGCCTCATCGCCTGCTTCGCCCTGGCGCTCGCCGCGAGCGCCGGCGCATCGGCGTTCCCCTGGCCGATCAAGCCGTTCAACAAGCAGCATCCGATCCGGGCGAACTTCGGCGACCCACGCACGCGCTTCCCGAACACGATGCTCACGGACGGCCTGCAGGGGCCCGGCACGTTCCTCTTCCACAACGGCATCGACATCGCAGCCGCCGACGGCACGCCCGTCTATCCCGTCCTCTCGGGAAAGGTCCACTACATCGACGACTCGGCGATCTCCGTTCGCACGAAAGGACACGGGGTCTTCCAGTACTTCCACATCATCGCCACCGTCCGCAACGGTGAACAGGTGATCGCCGGCCGCACGATTCTCGGCTACGTCATGCGCGCGTACGACCACGTGCACCTTTCGTGGATCCGTGGGGGGCGTGTCTGGAATCCCCTCGCGCGCGGCGGCATCGCGCCCTACCGCGACCGGACGGTTCCACAGGTGAGGGCGATCAACGTGCGCCCAGCGGGGTCCTTGCTGTCGTTCGACGAGACCGTGTGCGGCATGGTCTCCATCGTGGCCGCGGCCGACGACACGGCGCCGATGGCGGTCCCAGGAGTCTTTGCGAACTTTCCGCTCGCCCCCGCCTTCCTGACGTGGTCACTCGCGAAGGTTGGTGGGAGCACCTATGTGCGCGATGTCCCCGCGGCCGACTTCCGCACCACGTTGCCGGCTGCGCGCACCTTCTGGAACGTCTACGCGCGCGGCAGCTATCAGAACGCGCCACGCTTCTCGAACCAGCAGTTCTTCATGGCGGGCCGGTTCCTCTACAACCTTGCGAACGGGGTCGACACGCGTTCCTATCCGAACGGGCTCTACGAGGTGACCGTGCAGGCCAGCGACATGCGCGGAAACAGCTCCGAGGCCGCGCTGCAGTTCAAGATCGAGAACCACGCCGGCACCGAGACCGGCTGCGCTCAGGCGCCTAGCTCGGAACCGTAGGCCTGGCGGTAGATCCGCTTCAGCTGCTCGACCCGCTTGACGTAGGCGCGCGTCTCTGCGAATTGGATCCCTTTGCCGGCACGACGCCAGCGGTCGACGTTGTCCTGCCCGGCGTTGTAGGCCGCGAGCGCATCCTGCTCGTCGCCGTACTTGTCGAGCAGGTGCCGGAGATACCAGGCGCCGTAACGCACGTTGATCTCCGGGTTGTAGAGATCCTCGACGCGAAACTTCGATCCGCCCGTGTGCAAGGCGATGCCCTTGGCCGTGTCCGGCAGGAGCTGCATCAGGCCGATCGCTCCGGAGCTCGACCTCGCGTCGGCTTTGAACTTGGACTCCTGGTAGATGACCGCCGCCAGCAGCGCTGGATCCAGCTGGTAGTTGCGCGCGTGCCCGCGAACGATCTGTCCGTAGGAGAGCGGATACCAGAGTCGTTCCCACCACCCCGGCTTCGCGGACTGCAGGCTCGTGAACGTCACGATCAAGGCACCCGCGAGCACGGCGACGCCGAGTATTCGTTTCACGCGGCGAGCTTGCTCATCACGCCGGCCACGAAAGCATCGAGCTCCTCGAGAGTGCCGTCGTTCACGTACGCGTAGTCGGCGAGCCGCAGCTTCTCGTCGTCCGGGATCAACCGTTGCTCCCTCGTGTCCGTGGCCGGTCGTCGTGAAGCGCGCACCTCCGGGGAAGCCGTGATCACCACCACCACGTCGAAGCGCCTGTCGCCCCCCGTTTCGTAGAGGAGGGGTACCTCAGTCACCGACACCGCGGGCGGATCCGGACGTTCCGCGAGCTCCTGGCGCCATGCGGAGTGTTCTTGCACCACCTTCGGATGGAGGAGCGCTTCGAGCCATTCGAGCTCCTCCGGATCGTTGAAGACGATCCGCCCGATCGCCTCACGATCCGCACCGTGTGCTCCGACCACCTTGGAGCCGAACCGCTCGGCCAGCGCGCCCCGGACCTCGGGATCGCCGCTCAGCAGCCGGTGCACGATCTCGTCACTCGACCTCGTCGCGGCGCCATGACGCCCGAACGCTGCGAGCGCAGCGCTCTTGCCGGCGCCGATTCCGCCGGTGATCGCCACCGCGAGTGGAGGCTTCGAGTTAGTGCTCGTCGGAGACAGGCTCGGCGGGAACGGCTGATTCGTCGGCCGCCGCCGGATCGATCTCGTCACCGACTGGCGCGGGCTCGCGCTCGACAGCGTCGTCGCCCGCCGGGGGTGCATCGAGCTCCGGCTTCGGTGCGTCGAGCTCGGGCGCCAGTGGCGCCGAGGCGGAGTCGCTGAACACGTCCTCCGAGAGGTCGAGATGAGGCGTCCCCTCGATCGGCCCCTCCGACTCGTCGCGCCGGTCCGCGTCGACCCGCTTCAGCGAGAGCGACAGCCGGCGGCGCTCCGCATCGACCTCGAGGATCAGCACGGGGACCGTGTCGCCCTGCGAGACGACCTCGCGCGGGTTCTCGACGTGATGCTGCGCAAGCTCTGAAATGTGAACGAGGCCTTCGACGCCGGGAAGGATCTCGACAAAGGCGCCGAACGTGACGACCTTCGTCACCTTGCCCTCGACGACGTCTCCTTCCTTGTGCTGCTCGAGCACCTGCTGCCACGGATCGGACTGTGTCTGCTTGAGGCCGAGCGAGATGCGCTGGCGCTCGCGGTCGATGTCGAGCACCTTCACCTGGACGGTCTGGCCGATCTCGAGCACCTCCGACGGATGGTTGACGTGCGACCACGACAGCTCGGAGATGTGAATCAGCCCGTCCATACCGTCGAGATCGACAAAGGCGCCGAAGTCGACGATGTTGGAAATCTGTCCCTCGACGACGTCGCCCGGGTTGAGCCGGTCGAGGATCGCCTGACGCATCTCCTTGCGCTCGTCCTCGAGAACGGCGCGACGGGAGAGCACGACGTTGTTTCGCGAGCGGTTGAGCTCGATCACCTTGCAGCGGAGCTCCTTGCCCATGAACTCGTCGAGGTCCTGCACGCGGCGGATGTCGACGAGCGACGCCGGGAGGAAGCCGCGCACGCCGAGGTCGAGGATGAGACCGCCCTTGACGACCTCGATCACACGGCCGTTCACCGGCTCGCCGGATTCGGCCGCCTGCTCGATCGCCTTCCAGGCGAGCTCGAACCGGGCGCGCTTCTTCGAGAGGATGAGCCTTCCTTCGGCGTCCTCCTTCGTCATCACGAGCGCGTCGATCTCGTCGCCGACCGAGACTTCGTCGGCCGGGTTCACGGAACGCCGGATCGACAGCTCGGCGACCGGGATCACGCCCTCCGACTTGTAGCCGATGTCGACGAGAACCTCGTCCTTGTCGACCCGAACGACCTGGCCGTGGACGACCTCCCCCTCGTTGATCGTCGGGAAGGTTGACTCGTAGTCCGGGATCAGGTCGCCGTCCGGACCGGTGATCCAGACGCCGTCGCCGGCGATTCGCTGTTCGGTTTGCTCGGTGGCCATGAAGCGGCGGTCAGTATAGCCAGGGGCTTTTCCGGCCGAAAGCTGCGGTTCGCCCGGGCGCTCGGTTTGCGGGTTTGTGGGCTAGTTCTTGGCTTCGCTCCAGTCGTCGCCCACTCCGATTTCCACGGCCAACGGGGGATCCAGGGGGTAAGCCGCGCACATTTCTTCCCGCACGAGCTCCCGGACGGGGCCGACCTCGGCCTCCGGCACTTCCAGGAGGAGCTCGTCGTGGACCTGGAGGACGAGGCGGGCCCCGCGGCCCTCGTCGCGCAGGCGGCGATGAATCGCGATCATCGCCTTCTTGATGATGTCCGCGTTCGAGCCCTGCATGACGAAGTTCACGGCCAGCCGCTCGCCGAGCGAGCGGGTCGCCCTGTTCGACGCGCGGATCTCCGGCGTCGGCCGGCGCCGGCCGAGCAAGCTCGTCGCATAGCCGTCTCGCTTCGCCTGCTCGATCGTCCGCTGGATGAAGTCCTGCACGAGCGGGAAGCGCGCAAGGTACGCGTCGATGTACGCCTGTGCTTCGTCGCGCGGAATCTCGAGATTTTCGGAGAGACCAAATGCCGAGATCCCGTAGACGATCCCGAAGTTGATCATCTTGGCAATCGAACGATCTCCGGACGTCAACTCGGACGGGTCCTTGCCGAGCACCTCGACCGCCGTGGCGGTGTGGATGTCGTCGCCGCGCGCGAAGGCCTCACGCAGCTTCGGCTCCCCGGAGACGTGCGCGAGGATGCGCAGCTCGATCTGCGAGTAGTCGGCGGAGAGGAGCCGCGAACCGGTCTCGGGGACGAACGCGGATCGGATCTCCTTCCCGAGCTCGGTGCGAATCGGGATCGCCTGCAAGTTCGGGTTCGTCGTCGAGAGGCGGCCCGTCGATGCCACGGTCTGGTTGAACGTCGTGTGCAGGCGCCCGTCGTGTTCGGAGAGGAGCGAGGGAAGCGGCCCGAGATAGGTGTTCAGGAGCTTCGAGTACTCGCGCCACTCCTCGATCACCGGCACGATCTCGTGCTCGCCGCGGATGCTGCGCAGCACGCGCGTGTCCGTCGAGTAACCCGTCTTGCCCTTCCGGCCCGGCGTCAGCTGGAGCTTCTCGAAGAGGATCCGCGCAACCTGTTGCGTCGAGCCGATCATGAACTCCTCGCCGGCGAGCTCGTAGGCCTTCGCCTCGAGCTCCTCGACGCGGTCGGCGAGGCGCGCGGTGATCTCGCCCATCCGGTACGTGTCGATCTTGACGCCCGCGTCCTCCATCGCTGCGAGGACGGCAGTGAGAGGAAGCTCGATGTTGCGGTACAGATCCTCGGCGCCGCGCTCGCGGACCCGGTCGAGCATCGTTGCCGCCAATCGCCGCGGTGTCTCGGCATGGCGCACGAGTGCGGCGGTCTCGTCTTCAGTCGCAGGAGTCGGGATCGGCTCGACGCCGTACTCCTGTGCGAGGTCGTCGAGGTCGTACGCTGCCCTCCCCGGCTCGATCAGGTAGGCGAGCAGCATCGTGTCCTCCGCCGGTTCCATCGTGAGCCGCGGCAAAGCCTTGAAGTCGTGCGCGATCAGCTGCGCGTCGTCGAGGCGGCGCTCGAGCCCCGGCTCCCAGGCGCCGATGATGACGCCGTCTTCCTGAGCGAGCCCAAAGCGCCCGTCGTTGATCGCGAGCGAAGCGCGCGAGCGCACTTCCGGAAGCTCCCCCTCACGCCACGCGACCTCGGTGCCCTGCACGCGCATCGGCTGCGCAGGGACCGCCTCGTCGAGGATGTCGACGCGCCCGAGCAGATTGCGGAACTCGAAGCGCCTGAACATCTCCCGGAGCTCCGAGCGGTCGGGCGGGAGGAGCACGAGCTCGGCGGGGTCGCAGTTGAGCTCGAGATCTCGGCGCATCGTCGCGAGCTGCTTCGACTGCCGCGCCTGGTCCGCGTACTCGGTGACGTTTTTTCGGCGCGCAGGCGAAAGGTCGTCCGCGTGCTCGAGCACTTCCTCCAGCGACCCGTACTGCGCGATCAGTTGACCAGCCGTCTTGTCGCCGATGCCGGGAATCCCCGGGATGTTGTCCGACGTGTCGCCCTTGAGTCCGATGAAGTCCGGAATCTGATCCGGGCGGATGCCGTACCGAGCTTCGACGCGGTCCGGCGTGTACACCTGCACGTCCGAGACGCCGCGCGGCGTCATCATCAGGCTGACGTTGTCGGAGACGAGCTGAAACGCATCGCGGTCGGTCGAGACGATCGCGGTCCGGATCCCGGCTTCGTCCGCTCGGGTCGCGAGCGTCGCGATCACGTCGTCTGCCTCCCACCCTTCGAACTCGAGGTTGCGGTAGCCGAACGCCTCGACGATCGGGCGGAAGTAGGGGAACTGCTCGGAGAGCAGGCCCGGCGTCGGGCGGCGGTCGGCCTTGTAGTCACCTGCCACTTCCAGCCGCTCCGCCGGGCGCGTGTCCCACGCGACCGCAACCCCCTTGGGCTTGTAGTCGGACAGGAGCTTGAAGAGCATGTTCGTGAACCCGAGGAGCGCATTCGTCGGAAAGCCTTCCGTCGTCGCGAGCTCCTCGGGCAGGGCGAAGAACGCCCTGTAGGCGAGGTTGTTGCCGTCCACGAGGAAGAGCTCGGCATCGCGGACGGGCGCATCGTCAAGCTGCAGCTCGGCGCCTGTCAGGGTCTTCGGCATGGACCGCCAACGCTATCGTCCGGCGCCGATGCGAGCGCCCCAAATTCATCCACTTTCCGAGACCCACCTGGCCGACGCTGCACGGTTGCTCGAAGAGCGGCACGCCCGCCATCGCGCAGCGGAGGCGCTCCTTCCCGACGGCGGGGACTTTCAGGCCAACATCGAGCGAGCCCTGTCCGCGGACGGGGCCGCGGGCGCTGTCGCGCTCGTCGACGGTGACGTGGCTGCCTACTTGATCGGCTCGCCCCAGGACGACGGATCGAGCGAAGTCGGGCTTGTGGGCTGCGCCGCACGCGAGCCCGAGCTGATCCGGGATCTCTACGAACATCTTGGCTCGGACTGGGTGGCAGCAGGCCTCGACCGTCATCGTGTCTACGTCCCCGCCGCGGACGCTGGCCTGGTCGATGTGTGGTTCGGGCTCGCGTTCGGCCTCCAGTTCACGTATGCGGTCCGTGAGACGCTCCCGGAATCCCCGGTTGACACAGATGCGGAGATCCGCGAGGGCCGCGCTTCGGACCTCGATGCCGTCGCGGCGCTGGAACGTGCGTTCAGCGAGCACCTGCGCGCAGCTCCGAGCTTCTCGGGACGAGTCGTCGCGAGCGACGAGGAGGTTCGAGCGGATTGGGCGGACACGTGGGACGACGAGAGGTTCACGCACTTCGTCGCGGAGCGAGACAGCAACGTCGTCGGCCATGTGCTGCTTTATCGCCGCGAAGGCGGCGACCTGCGGATTCCAGAGGGAAGCATCGACCTTGCGCTCGCGACGACGCAGTCGGACGTGCGGGGCTCGGGCGTCGGCCGCGCACTGATGGCACACGCGATGCGCTGGGCGCATGAGAGCGGTTACCGCGCGATGACGATCGACTGGCGTGTCGTGAATCTCCTCGCGGACCGTTTCTTCACGGCACGTGGATTCCGGCCGACCTTCTCTCGCCTCTACCGGCACGTGCCGTGAAACGCGTTCCGCTCCTGGCGGGCTCGCAGCTCGTGGTCGTGACCGCCGAGGACGACGCGCTCGTGCTCCGGCCTCCTCCACCCGGCGACTCCGTCGCCGACGTCGGCGCAGCGGTGCGAGACGCGTTGCGCTTCCCGCTCGCAGGCCAGCCGCTAGAGGCAATCGTGTCCCGTGGTGCGCGCGCGACGATCGTCGTCGAGCCGCCGGCCCTTCCCATTCCGGGCGTCGAGCGCGATCCGCGACATGCGGCGATCGCCGCCGCAGTTGCGGAGCTCGAGCGGCTGGGAATTCCCACCGGCTACCAGACATTGCTCGTCGCCGGCGGGCTCGCACGGCGCGCGGGCGGCGATCGGCTCGAGACGCTGGTCTCCCCGGAGTTTGCGCGCCGCTTCCACGGTCACGTCGAGGTACATGACGTCGAGCGCGAGGATCTCGTGGACGTCGGCAGCTCGGGCTCGATCCCCCTGCGCGTGCATCCGTCTCTCGCACGCACCGACGTGGTAGTCGTCGTGACGGCAGCCGAGACCGTTCTGCACGGCGGGCCTGCCGCGTTCGTCGGCGCGGCCGGCAAGGAGGTTCTGCGCGCCGCCGGTGCGTACTCGTTGCTCGAGACCTCGGCATCGCAGGGCTGGCGGCTTGGCCTCGAGCTCGAGCGGGCCCTCGCGCGGCGCGTGCCGGTCATCGGCGTCTCCCTCGTCCTCAACCATCCGAGACTCGGGGGCACGCTCGGCGGCTACCCCTATGAGGCCGAAGCGCTCGAGCGCGTCGTCCGCTCACCGTTCCGCCAGATCTTCCGCGCGCTGCCCGGCCCACTCCGCGCGTACGTCCTGCGCTCTCTCCCGCTCGACCGCACGGTGGCAGGCGTCTTCGCGGGTCCGCCCTCGGTTGCGCACACCGAAGCGCTGCTGCGCGGGGTCGAGCTGCGCGGGATCACGCTCGATCGCGAGCTGGACGCCGTCTGCATCGGCATCCCACGCACGACTCCCTACCTGCCTCGCGAGCGGCCGAACCCCCTCCTGGGCGCGCATCTCGGGCTCGGGCTCGCACTACGCCTCTGGCGCGACTCGTTTCCCGTCGTGGAAGGCGGAACGGCGATTCTGTTTCACCGCTTCCAGCGCCACTTCGCACATCCCACGCAACAGCCCTACCGGGCGTTCTTCGCCGCAACACGAGCCACGGGCCCCGATGAGGCGGCGCTCGCCGAAGCGGAGCGTGCAGCGGGTGGCGACGCGCGTGCGCTGGAGGCATACCGCGCCGGCCGGTCGTGCCATCCGCTGCTGCCCTTCGTCGACTGGGACTCCTGCAGGCCCGCACTCGGGCGCCTCGGACACGTCATCATCGCCGGCTGCCGCGACCACAGCGCCGCTCGTCAACTCGGCTTCGTGCCCACCCACGGAGCGGGCGCGGCGTTGACGATGGCCCGCGGCTGGACCGAGCGTCCGCCGCGCATCGGTTTCCTCCTCGCGCCGCCCTATTTCCCGATTCGGGTCAGCCGCGCCGAGACCTAGAGGATCTTCGAGAGAAACTGCTTCGTGCGATCTTCTCGCGGATTGTCGAAGAAGTGCGAAGGAGTCCCCTCTTCGATGATCCTGCCGTCGTCCATCATCACGACACGATCGGCCGCCTCGCGCGCGAAGCCCATCTCGTGCGTGACGACGATCATCGTCGTCCCCATTTCGAAAGCCAACGCCTTCATGACGTCGAGCACCTCGCCGATCACCTCGGGGTCAAGCGCGCTCGTGGGCTCGTCGAAGAGCATCAGCGCGGGCCTCATTGCCAGCGCGCGTGCGATTGCCACGCGCTGCTGCTGACCCCCGGACAGCTTCCCCGGGTAGACGTCCCGCTTGTCGGCGAGGCCGACGCGAGCGAGCAGCGCTTCGCCCTCCTTGACGGCAACCGCCTTGCTTACCTTGCGAACACGAACGGGCGCCTCGATGACGTTCTCGAGGGCGGTCATGTGCGGAAAGAGGTTGAAGCGCTGGAAGACCATCCCGATTTCGGACCGCTGCTTGGCGATGTTGTTCTCGGTGTCCTCGACGATTCGCCCCTTCTCCTCGCGGTAGCCGATGAGATGGCCGTTTACCTCGATCCGGCCGGAATCGATCTTCTCGAGGTGGTTGATGCAGCGAAGGAACGTCGACTTTCCCGATCCGGAGGCGCCGATGATGCAAACCCGCTCACCGTTCTTGACGGTGAGGGAGATGCCCTTCAAAACCTCGAGGCGGCCGAAGCTCTTGTGCACGTCTTCGGCGAACATGACGTTGCCGTCCTCCGTCACCGCGCGCCTCTCGCCCAGGCGCCCACGGGCGCCCAGGCCTCGAAGACACGCTCCCTGAAGGTGAGCTCGTCACCCCGCTCGCTGGTGGCTAACTTCCGTTCGATCTGCGCCTGGATCACGCTCCACACGGTCGTGAGCACGAGATACCAGAAAGCAACCGCGAGAAAGTACTCGACCGGCTTGAACGTCGTCGAATAGCGGATCTCAGCGTCGCCGAACAGCTCGGTCACACCGATGAAGAAGACGAGTGAGGAGTTCTTCATCATGCTGTTGAACTCGTTGCCGAGTGGCGGAATGATGAAGCGCGTCGCCTGTGGCAGGACGACCCGCCACATCGCCACCCGGTGGGGCATGCCCAGAGATTTGGCCGCCTCCATCTGGCCCTTGTCGACCGAGTCGATTCCCGCGCGGATGATCTCGCGCATGTACGCACCCTCGTTGAGACCGAGCGCGAGGATGCCGGCAAAGGCTGCGCCGTCCATGACGAATACCCCGAAGTTCACGGTGCGTGGGATCAGGTTGAAGCCAAAGAGCAGATTCGCGCCGAAGTAGACGAAGAAGATCTGGACGATGAGCGGCGTACCGCGAAAGATGAGCACGTAGAGCCCCGAGAGCAAGCGCAAAGGCAGGAACCTCGACATGCGCATGAACGCGAGGATCAGTCCGAGGACGACCCCCAGGAGCTGGGCCAGCACTGAGATGTAGATCGTCCTCCAGAGCGCGAGAACGAACACATGGTCAGGGTGGAAAATCCGCTGCCACAGGATGTGCCAGTCGAGAGCGGCGAGGAGCATTCCCTTACTTCAGCTTCGCGACCGCCCCCGCGAGCTTCCACTTGGTCAGGATCGTGTTCATCGTCCCGTCGGCGTAGATCATGGCGATCGCCTTGGTTACGGCCGACTGAAGCTCCGTATTCGACTTGTTGATCGCGATACCGATCGAGATCGGATTGACGGGCGTGCCTCCGAGCGAGAATGCGTCCGGCGTCTTCTCGATGTAGTACGCCACGACGGGGGCATCTCCGAAGTACGCATCGACGCGGCCGGTTCGAAGCGCGTTCGCCGCATCGGTGTCCTTCGGGAAGGTGACGACTTTGATCGCCTTCTTACCCTGGGAAGTGAGCCGCTTGCTCTGTGCGTCGAGGAAGTCCTTGTTCGTCGTGCCGGTCTCGACCGACGCGGACTTGCCGGCGAGGCTGTCGATGCCGGTGATGTTCTCGGGATTGCCCTTCTTGACCATGAAGGATTGCCCGACCTTGAGATAGTCGACGAACGCCACCTGCTTCCGCCGCTCAGGTGTGTCGTTCATCCCCGAGATGACGGCATCACATTTCTTCGCGAGTAGCGCCGCGATGATTCCGTCGAAGCCGGTGTTGTCGAAGCGCGCCTGCACGCCCATCTTGCCGGCGATGTAGTTGCCGATGTCGATGTCGGACCCTTCTGGGGTGGTCGTGCCCTGCTTGTACGACTCCTCGGGTGGGTACGTGATGTCGCTGCAGAAGACGAGCTTGCCCGCGCTCGCGATCGACGCCGGGGCGGTGATCGACGCACCACTGCCGGCGGTGGTCGTGGTTGTTGTCGACTCGCTGCTCTTACTGCTGCCGCCGCAACCGCTGCCGGCGAAAGCGAGGAGAAGGACGATCGCGCCTGCCAGCACAAAAGTCTTCGAGCGGAACACGGGAGAGCTCCTTTCGCTAATCGGTCTCCCCAAGATACGTCTTTCTCACCTGTTCGTTCTGGAGAAGCGCCTTGGCGTCGTCCGCGAGCGCCACCTTGCCCGTCTCGAGGACGTAGCCGCGGCTCGCCACCTCGAGCGCCATCATCGCGTTCTGCTCGACGAGCAGAATCGTCGTGCCCTGTTGGTTGATCTCGACGATCGTCTCGAAGACCCGCTCGACGAAGATCGGGGCGAGCCCCATCGACGGCTCGTCCAGTAGGAGCAGCTTCGGATGGGCCATGAGCGCGCGGCCGATCGCGACCATCTGCTGCTCGCCGCCGGAGAGGGTTCCCGCGCGCTGCTGCTTTCGTTCCGAGAGCCGGGGAAAGAGCGCGTAGACCCGTTCGAGGTCGCTGCGGAGCTCCGAGCGGTCACGGCGCTGGAAAGCGCCCATCTCGAGGTTCTCGAGCACGGACATGCGCGGGAAGAGCTTGCGGCCCTCGGGCGACTGCGAGATGCCGAGCCGCACGACGTCGTGCGGCGGTTCGCGCGTGATGTCCTTGCCGCGAAACACGATCGAGCCACGTCGGGGATGGTTGAGCCCGTTGATCGAGCGGAGCATCGTCGACTTTCCGGCGCCGTTCGCGCCGATCAGAGTCACGATCTCGCCTTCGTGCACCTCGATCGTGATGCCCTTCAACGCCTCGATCGAGCCGTAGTACGTGTGCACCTTCTCGACCGTCAGCAGCGCGCCGTTCTGCGGGGACGTCGTCACGTGGTCGTCGCCGCCTTCCCGAGGTAGGCCTCGATCACGCGCTCGTCGCGCTGAATCTCCGCGGGAGTACCCTCGGCGATCTTCTCCCCGTAGTCAAGGACCGTCACGCGCTCGGAGACACCCATGATCACCTTCATGTCGTGCTCGATGAGCAGGATCGCAATCGGGCGGTCCTGCTGCAGCTTGCCGAGAAACTCCGTGAAGCGGACGGTCTCCTGCGGATTCATCCCCGCCGTCGGCTCGTCGAGGAGGAGCAGCTTCGGCTCCGTCGCGAGGGCACGCGCCAGCTCGAGCCGGCGCTGGTCGCCGTAGGAGAGGTTCTCGGCGAGCTCGTCGTCGACGCGGCCGAGACCGGAGTAGCGCAGGAGTTCGCGCCCCTTATCGTGCGCCTCGCGCTCTTCGCGCCGCACACGCGGCGTTCCGAAGATGGAGCCGAGGATCCCTCCTCTGAGCCGGCAGTGCATCCCGACGAGAACGTTCTCGAGCGCGGTCATCTGCGGGAAGAGGCGGATGTTCTGAAACGTGCGGCCGATGCCGAGCTTGGTGATCGCGTGCGGCGGCTTCCCTGTCAGGTCGTGCTCGTCGAAGAGGATCCGGCCCCCGGTCGGCGTGTACACGCCCGTCAGCATGTTGAAGAAGGTCGTCTTGCCCGCGCCGTTCGGTCCGATCAGGCTCACAAGCGAGTGCTCCGGAATCGTGAAGTCGAGCTCGGAGACCGCCACAAGCCCGCCGAACTCTTTCCGAATGTTCTCTGTCGTGAGGAGATCGCGCGGCGCCATCGTCACTTTTCCCTTGGATCTTCGGCTTCGAGGATCGCGTAGACGCTCTTGTCCCGGTCCGACGCTCCGGCGCCTTCCTCGATCTCCCGCTTGCGCCGCCGCTCCGGGATCAGGCCGACAGGGCGGAACAACATCATCAGCACGATGATGATCCCGTAGATACCGAATTGGTACTTCGCCACCTCGACGTTGAGCGGCGTGTGCGCGTTGACCCAGCTGCCGATGTTTGCAAGGCCTTCGACGTTCAGCCAGGCGAGGATCGTCCCGCCGACCACGACGCCCCAGAGGCTGCCCATTCCGCCGAGGATGACCATGCAGAGCAGGAAGACCGAGATGTTGAACTGGAACTGGCTCGGGAACGCGCCGGAGTTGAAGCTCGCGATATAGGCGCCGGCCATGCCGCCGAAGAAGGCGCCGATCGCGTACGCCCAGGTCTTCGTGCGCATCAACGGGATCCCCATCGCCCCCGCGGCGGTCTCGTCCTCGCGAATGGCGATCCACGCACGGCCGAGCCGCGATTCGCGCAGTCGCAGCGAGCAGAACACGGCGAGGAGCAGAAGCGCGAGCGCGGTCCAGAAGAAGAAGCGTTCGCGGTCGAACGAGCTCTGGTAGCTGACGGGTAAGCCGAGCGCCTTGTTCAGATGCTCACCGAACCCGGGCGAGTCGATCGGACTGATGCCGAAGGTCCCATGCGTGAGGTCGAAGCCCTTGATGCTGTCGGCGTTCCGGACGAACTGCGGAATGATCTCGCCGAAGCCCAACGTCACGATTGCCAGGTAGTCGCCGCGCAGCCGCAGTGTCGGCAGGCCGATGATGATCCCGCCGACGGCGGTGAGGATCCCCGCGCAGAGCAGCACGAGCCAGATCGAGATGTGGATGCCGTTCTGCTCCTTGCTGATCCCGACCGAACCGAAGTGGAGCCGCACCTGCTGGAACTGGCCCGACGCCAGCCAGCCGGCCGTGTAGGCGCCGATGGCGTAGAAGGCGACGTAGCCGAGATCGAGGAGTCCTGCGTAGCCGACGACGATGTTCAGGCCGACGGCCATCATCACGAAGATGATGATCGTGACGCATGCGCCGACGTCCGGGAACGCGAGGATCACGGGGACGTCGGTGGGCAGGCTCGACACGTAATAGGGATAGGTCGCGGCGAGAGCGATCACGACGACCACGGGTAGCGCCGCGCGGAACCGGTGCGGCAAGCGTCTCCAGGCGGCGAAGACGCCGTCGAGCGGCTCGAGCTTGCTGACTCCGCGTAGGCGTTCGCGCATCGTCACGCCCCTTCTGGCGTTCTCTCCCCGAGCAGGCCCTCCGGGCGGAAGACGAGGATCGCGATCAACAGGCCGAACACGATCGAACGTGTCCAGTCGCTGCCGGGAGCCAACCACCCGAGACCCTCGTTGAAGGCCTGGATCAACCCGATGATGAGCGCGCCGAGAACGGCGCCCGTGAGATTTCCGATTCCGCCGAGCACGGCCGCGGTGAAGGCGATCAGCCCGAGCTCGAAGCCGGTGTCGTAGCGGATGTTGAACTCGATCAGGTAGAGCAGGCCGGCCACTCCGGCAAGGCTCCCGGCGAGCGCGAACGTGAACGAAATCGTGCGGTTGACGTTCACCCCCATGATCGCGGCCGCATCGGGGTCCTGGGAAACCGCGCGCATCCCTTTGCCCTGCTTCGTCGATCTGACGAGCCAGCTCAACAGCAGCAGAACCGGGATGGTCATCAACACGGCGAAGAGCTGGTTCCACTGGTACGTGACGGTGCCGATCTTGAACACGTTCGACTCCGAGATCAGCGGCGGCAGACTGCGGAAGTTCACGTCGAAGACGGCGAGCGAGATGTTCTGGATGATGAACGACATGCCAACTGCAGTGATCAACACGGCGAGCCGGGGTGCGTTCCGAAGGCGCCGGTAGGCGATGAACTCGATCGACGTGTTCACGACCAACCCGAAAGCCACGACGATCAGCAGCGTCAGGAGCAGGCCACCGGCGATGCCGATCGGGGAAGTGTTCTCGTTCAAACCAAGGAGGGAGAGCACAATCGTGCTGGCAAACAGCCCGCACAGCGCGAACACGTCACCGTGCGCGAAGTTGATCAGCTGCAAGATGCCGTACACGAGCGTGTAGCCCAGCGCAATCAGGGCGTACACCGAGCCGGTCGTGATCCCGATCAGCATGACGGTGAAGAAGTCGCTAGGCGTCTTGACGAGATTGACGATCAGCCAGGCGACGAGCAGGGCGACGAAGACGCCGCCAAGTAAGGACGTGAGGGAAGGACGCCGGCCTCCGAAGAGCGTCGCCAGCCTGGACTGCTGCTCGGTGCGGGCTGAAGCTGCGATTGGCCGAAGTCCTAGAGAATCTTGGGGAGGGCCGAAGCCCTCCCCAAGACGATCCTGCCCGAGCGGGACTAGCCCGCTGCCGCCTTGCGCGCCGCGTCGACGAGATTCGCCTTCGGCGCCGTTGTCTTCAGGGTCACGAGTTTGTTCGTGCCCTTGTAGATCGTGAAGAGCAGCGCAGCACCCTTCGCACCGGTGATGTCGCCGTTCTCGTTGATCTCGAACGAGCCGATGAGGCCGTTGTTCACCTTGGTCTTGAAGACCTCGTCGATGATGCTTTGCCGGCTTCCGTCCGAGTTCGCGATCGCGTCGAGCAATACCCGCGCGGCCTGCGCGCCGAGGATCGCATAGGGGTCGACCGCCTTGCCGTTCAGCGTGGACTTGAAGCCGCTGATGAACTTCTCGGCCGCGCCCGTGTACTTGTCGATCCCGACGCCGGCGACGCTGAAGTACGCGTCTTTGGCGTTCGGGGTGCCACCCTCGCTGCGCTGGAAGATCGCGTCTGTGGTGAACCCGTCCGGCAACATCAACTTGACTGCGCCGTTGTTCGGACCGAGAACCGCGACCTTGTCGTTGATCAACTGGCCGGAGTTCTCGTCGACGAGCCCGCCGACGAAGACTGCATCCGGATTCGTCGCCTTGATCTTGGTGAACGTCGCCTGGAAGCTCGGCTGCTTCGGGTCATAGGCGGAGAATCCGAGCACCTTCATCCCGAGCGCCTTTGCAGCACCCTGGAAGTTCTTCGCGATTCCGAGGCCGTACGCTTCCTTGTCGTTCAAGATGTACACGCTCTTGACACCCTGCGAGCTCAGGAACTCGGCGTCCACCGCACCCTGGTTTGGGTCGCTGGGCGCTACACGAGCGTACGTCCGCTTGCCACTCGGGTAGTACTTCTCCGGTTCGTTACCCGCACACGGCTCGGTCAGACAGCCGTACGTGTTCGCCGGGGAGAGCAACAGAAGCCCGCCCCCCGGAGCCTGGTTCATCACGGGGATCTCGATTGCCGCGCAACCCGAGTTGAAGGTCCCGATCACACCCACGAGGCTCGCGTTCTGCGCGTAGGCATGTGCGTTACGACTGCACTTGTCAGGATCCCACTTCGCGGCTTGAGCCGTTGCATCGTCGCAGACCTGAAGGGCAATCTTGTGGTCGCCTGCCTTCCAGCCCTGCTGGTCGAGCAGGTACCGCGTCGCACCCACGATCTGGAGTGTCTGGGTTCGCGAGCTGCCCTGCATCGGGAAGTCCGTCGCGATCAACACGTCCGGATCGCCTTCACCCTTGTATTCCTGTGGCGTGCACGACGACGCCGGCAGCGCCGTAACCTTGCCTCCACTGCTGCTCGAGCTCTTCTTGCCGCCGCATCCTGCAGCGGCAAAAGCCAGCGCGCCCACGAGCAGGGCGAGCAGCCCGAGCGTTGCGTATCTCCTCAAAATAGACACCTCCGTCGCCTGATCAGTTGCCTGTCCCCGCAAGAGGGAGGAGTATCGAGGTATTCGGGTGCCTGAATCAAGCCCCCAGTCGCCTTAATGGCTCGAGACTGCTGAGTGCCGAAGGTGGGACTTGAACCCACACTCCCCGAAGGGAACCGGATTTTGAGTCCGGCGCGTCTGCCAATTCCGCCACTTCGGCCCGCTCGCCAATCGTAGCCCCCGTCGCGGCGTTCTTTACGATCGCGGTCATGCGGGTTGGAATGCTCACGGGAGGCGGCGACTGCCCGGGCCTGAACGCGGTTATCCGAGCGGTCAGCAGGCGTGTGCTGACGCAGGGCGGCGAGGTGATCGGCGTCCTCGAGGGCTGGAAGGGCCTCGTCGAGGGCCTCTTCGAGCCGCTCGGGCCACGCGAGATCTCCGGGCTCCTGCCGCGAGGCGGCACGATCCTGCGCACGTCGCGGACGAACCCGTACAAGCTCGAGGGCGGCGTGGAGCGTGTTCTCGCGAACTTCGAGCGGGAGCGGTTGGACGCGCTCGTCGCGATCGGCGGCGAGGACACGCTGGGTGTGGCCGCGCGGCTCTACGAGGAACACGGCTTCCCCGTGGTGGGCGTCCCGAAGACGATCGACAACGACCTCTCGGCGACGGACTACACCTTCGGGTTCGACACCGCCGTCTGGATCGCGACCGAGGCGATCGACCGGCTGCACACCACGGCCGAGTCGCACAACCGGGTCATGGTCGTCGAGGTGATGGGACGGCACACCGGCTGGATCGCAGTCGCGAGCGGGATCGCCGGCGGCGCCGACATGATCCTGATTCCTGAGCAGCCGGTCTCGATCGACGACGCCTGCAAGGAGCTTCGCCGCCGCCACGAGCGCGGCAAGGACTTCTCGATCGTCGTCGTCTCGGAGGGGTACGAGCTCGAAGGGATGCCGGAGACCGACGACGTCGACCAGTTCGGTCACGCACGGCTGTCCGAGCGCGGCGTCGGCGCCGCGCTGGCGAAAGAGATCGAGGCGCGCACCGGCTACGAGACACGCGTCACGGTTCTTGGACACGTTCAGCGCGGCGGCTCGCCGACTCCGCGGGACCGCGTCCTCGCGACGCGCTACGGCCTCAAGGCGGCCGACCTCGTCGAAGCCCGGAACTTCGGTCGCATGGCTGCGCTACACGGCGATGACATCGTCGACGTCGCGCTCGCCGATGCCACTGCGCAGCTGAAGACGGTCCCGCCCGAACTGTGGTCCGTGGCGCGGGCGTTCTTCGGATGAGCACGACGTCGCCGCGACTCTTCGGTGGCCAGAACATGACGCAACAGCTGCAGCGTGTGCTCGTTCGCTCGCCGCGCGCGGTTGGCTTCGCGACTTGGCGCGAGTACGGCTGGCGGGCCGAGCCCGACCCCAAGAAGCTCGCGGCGGAGCACGATGCGTTCTGCACGGCGCTCGGCGGGGCCGGCGCCGAGGTCGTGCTTGCGGAGACCCCTGTTCCCACCGACCCCGATTCGATCTACGTCTTCGATCCGGCGATCGTGTCCGACCGCGGCGCGATCGTCCTTCGCCCGGGCAAGGAAGGCCGGCTCGTGGAGGCAGACGCGATCGCGGCCGACTTCGAGAGTGCGGGGGTGCCGGTCGTCGCGCGGCTCGATGCACCGGCGACCGCGGACGGCGGCGACACGATCTGGCTCGACGAGCAGACCTTGCTGGTCGGTCGCGGCTACAGGACGAGCGACGACGGCATCCACGCGCTGCGAGCGGCGCTTCCGGAGGTCAGCGTGCTCGGTTTCGATCTCCCGCACCTGCACGGCCCCGACATCGTGCTGCACCTGCTCTCGCTTCTAAGCCCGCTCGACGAGGACCTCGTCGTCGCCTACCTGCCGTTACTTCCGGTGCGCCTGGTGCAACTCCTGACCGAGCTCGAGATCCAGATCGTCGAGATTCCGGACGACGAGTTCGAGACGATGGGCGCGAACGTGCTCGCGCTTGCGCCGCGTGTCGCGCTCGCGCTCGAAGGCAACGACGAGACCCGCCGGCGGCTCGAACGGGCCGGCGTCGACGTGGCCGTCTACAGCGGCGACGAGATCTCGCGCAAGGGCGACGGTGGGCCGACCTGTCTCACGCGCCCGCTCCTACGCACGTAATCGGTAGACCGCGACCCAGGGCCCGGCCAGGTCACCCCCGGGCTGGACGTAGTAGACGCGCTGCGCTCGACTCTGCAGCTCGTCGTAGAAGCGAGCCTCCCGCGGATAGCGATCGCGCGCGGCCAGGACCCGGTCCGTCACCGCCCCCGTCACGACGACGTCCCTGACGCCGATCTTTCGGAGGCGCGCGATGTCGCGGTTCGGGTCGAACTCGCGCTTCGGGCCCGGCAGAAGGAGGGGCAGCACACGAAGCCCTGCGAAGCTGGGAGTCGACGGGTCCGCGGCGATCTGCGTCCCACGACTCACATGCTGCTCCACCCAGCGCTGCGCAACCACGCGCGTGTCGGTGCGCGTGAGCTCCTTCGCGTCGCGAACCGACCAGGTCAGGGGGACGACGAGCAGCAGGAGCGTGACCGGCGCCAGCGAACGCATGCGCCCCGCGAGCGCGCCGAGCGCCGGAACGAGCGGCAGCACGTAACGGTCGAAGTGCGCGCTCAGGGTCAGTAGGTCGGCGAAGTAGACGATGACGAACGACGAGAGGACGAGGTCGGCACGGGTCCGGTGTATGAGGGCCAGGACGAGACCGACCCCGCAGAGGATCAAGACGGGGCCGAGCCCTTCCCACAGCCGACCGGTGAACGCGATCGGCGCGATGTGGTCGTGCTCGAAGCCGAGCCAGCCTTCACGTGCCAGGCGCTGCACGCGGAACGCTTCGTGCCAGGCCTGGTGACGGTGCACGAGGATGAAAGGGCTGGTGGCAAGGAATGCCGCCACCGCGAGCCCGACGGAGACGGCGACCCGTCCCCACTGCTTCCAGCCCGCGACGACGAGCGGCACGAGCAGGAACACGCCGGGATACTTGAACCCCATTGCGAGCCCTGCGGCAAGACCGCCCAGCTCGAGCCGGCCCGTCACGAGCAGGGCAAGAGAAACGGCCACGCCGAGCGTCCA
>Ga0193727_1000057_pt1 | contig 31441 bp, 33 predicted proteins | sample H2c2metaG_FD_143051 | JGI IMG/M metagenome (GOLD analysis project Ga0193727, IMG submission 143051) | Soil microbial communities from a riparian zone of the East river system, Colorado, United States - H2c2 | ecosystem: Environmental > Terrestrial > Soil > Riparian zone | place: USA: East River...
GGCTCCGACAGCCCGAGCGCCTCGTCGAGCAGCTGCCGGTATTTCAGGGCACGACTGCTCACCCCGCTCGCAAATCGCGTCCAGCCCCGATTCGACATGCGGTCGAGCGCTGCCTTGATCTCGCGCTCCTCGTAAGCGACGACCGGATCCCGGTTCGTCGCCTGGTTACACGCCAGGCGAAGCGCGTTCAGCGAGAGCGGGTAGGCATCCGGCGTCGTCCGCTGCTTCTCGATCAAGCAGCCGAGGACGCGGATCTCGACGGCGTCGACGTCCACGCTCAGAGCTTAGAGACCCTGCCAGGGCGGGAGCTACAATCAGGACGCACGCGGACGTAGCTCAGTTGGTAGAGCATCAGCTTCCCAAGCTGAGGGTCGCGAGTTCGAGCCTCGTCGTCCGCTTCTCCCGATCGAAGTCCGGCTCCGCTCCGCGGAGCCATGATGACTTCGATCGGTTCGGTGTCGAGCCGATGCGTTTGCGGCCGACGCCGGCACAGCCGGCATCGGCGGCGACGGTAAGGCCTTCCCTACGCGTCTGTGATTACGACCGGGGTGCCGATCTCTACGTGCTGGAACAGCCACTCGGCATCTGGGATGTGCATTCGGATGCAGCCGTGTGAGGCCGAGTAGCCGATCGACGTGTCGTCGGGGGTTCCGTGCATGCCGACGCCCGGGGTGGACAGGCCCATCCAGCGCGTGCCGAGCGGGTTCCCCGGGCCAGGCGGGATCGGCTTTTCGCCCTTCGCCCACGCCGAATCGGGTGGCAGCCACCACGGGTTCTTCTGCATATCCACGATGCTGAACGTTCCGGTCGGGGTCGGATAGATCGCCTGGCCCGTCGCGACTCCGAACAGCCGCACCAACCGCGCGCCCTGGTAGTAGCGCAGCTGGTTGGCACCGCGGCGAATGACGATCACCGGGCCGAAGTGCGCAACCGTTCGCTCGGGCTGCAGCGTCTTGACGGCCACCCGGATTCGACGGATCTGCGGTGACTGGAGCGCGCGCACGATCCGCTGCGCGGTCAGACCGCGCAGGACCTGGACGCCCGTCCGCTCTTTCGTGAACTGCGGACGAAGCCCCTTGAGCCCGCTGAGCTCCGCATCGGTCGCCGCGACCGAGACACGCTTGTCGAGCGCGCCTACGAACCGCCGCACCTGCTGGGTGTCGATCTCCGGAACGAGCGAGACCTCCGAGCCGGCCTTCGCGCCGAGAGCCCGAAGCACTCCGTCGGAGATCGTCACGCGGGCGCCGAAGCTGGCCGGGCGGAGCGTCCACGCCCGATCGCCGTAGACGAGCCGCACCGGTCGCGCGAAAGCTGGCCCGACCGCGGCCTGCGCCTGCTCGTTCGACATTCCGCCGACCGGAACCCCCGCGAGCGTGACGCCTGGCTCGATCAGCACAGGCGGAGCCGCATCCCCACGCAGGGCGGGGGCGAGAGCTGCAACGACCAGGACCGTGAGGGCCAGACGGCGGATCAACGGAGTCGAATCGTACTTACGGCCGCGGCAGTTACCAAGGTCCCGCGCAAAAGGAGGGGCGCCCGCCGCAGCGGTGCCCCTCCGGATTGATGATCTTAGGGGATACTTCCTCCCGGAAAAAGACCAGGAGGGCCGGAAACATGGACGTTCAGGAGCTGCAGAAGACCGCCCAGGCGATCGTCGCGGACGGCAAGGGAATCCTTGCGGCGGACGAGAGCGGCGGCACGATCAAGAAACGCTTCGACTCGATCGGCGTCGAATCGAACGAAGAGGCGCGGCGCGCTTACCGCGACCTCCTCTTCACGACCGAAGGCGCTGAGGAGTACATCGGCGGCGTCATCCTCTTCGACGAGACGCTCCGACAGAGCTCGGCCGACGGAACCCCCTTCCCGAAGCTGCTCGAGTCGAAGGGAATCGTCCCCGGGATCAAAGTGGACACGGGAGCGAAGCCGCTCGCGCTCGCCGAGGGTGAGACCGTCACCGAAGGCCTCGACGGGCTCCGCGAACGTCTGAACGAGTACCGCGAGCTCGGCGCGCGCTTCGCGAAGTGGCGCGCCGTGATCACGATCGGCAAGGACATTCCCAGCGAGTACTGCATCTGGGCGAACGCCCATGCGCTCGCCCGCTACGCGGCGCTGTGTCAGGAGGCGAGCATCGTCCCGATCGTCGAGCCCGAGGTTCTCATGGACGGCGACCACACGATCGAGCGCAGCTTCGAAGTCACGTCACGAACGCTGCACGCCGTCTTCACCGAACTGCGCGACCAGCGCGTGCAGCCCGAGGGAATCCTGCTGAAGCCGAACATGATTCTGGCCGGCTACGAGTGCCCGCAGCAGGCCACCGACGAAGAGATCGCGCACGAGACCGTGCGGTGCTTCCTTCGCCACGTTCCCGCCGCCGTGCCGGGGATCGTCTTTCTCTCCGGCGGTCAGTCGGAGGAGGAGGCGACCAGCAGGCTGAACGCGATGAACGTACTCGGCCCGCACCCGTGGAAGCTGTCTTTCTCCTACGGCCGTGCGCTCCAGGCGGCTGCGCTCAAAGCCTGGGGCGGCAAGGAGGAGAACGTCGAGGCGGCACAGCGCGCCTACTACCACCGGGCGAAGATGAACAGCGCGGCACAGACGGGCACCTACGCCCCCGACATGGAGCGGGAGGCGGTCCCGGCCTAGAACGACTAGCGGTACTGCCGGCCCGTCAGGGCCTCGAGCTTGTCCAGGAGATGATTCGCCTCGATCCGGCGGGACGTGCCGGACCTCGAGCGCATGACGATCGAGTCCGTCAGCGCGCCGTTCGGCAGGTAACGGACTCCACGCAGCAGCGAGCCGGTGGTGACGCCGGTCGCCGCCACGAAGACATCTTCACCGGCGACGAGGTCGTCGGTCGTCAGGACACGTTCGGGGTCGAGCCCGGCGTCGACGAGCCGAGCGCGCTCGTCTTCGTCACGCGGCCAGAGCTTGCCCTGGATGCCGCCGCCGACGCACTTGAGCGCCGCGGCCGAGATGACGCCCTCGGGCGTGCCGCCGATGCCGTAGAGCATGTCCACCCCGGTCCCGCTCTGCGCTGCGGCGATGGCCGGCGCAACATCCCCGTCGCGGATGAGCTGAACCTTGGCGCCGGCCTCCCGCAGCTCTCCGATCAACGCCTCGTGTCGGTCGCGCTCGAGCACGACAACCGTGATCCCACGCGTCGACACTCCTTTCGCCTTGGCGACCGCGTTGACGTTCGCAGTGGGCGACGCGTTGATGTCGATGACGTCGATCCCCTCCGGGCCGACGGCGATCTTCTCCATGTAGACGGCGGCTCCGGGGAAGAACATCGTGCCGCGTTCAGCGACCGCCATGACGGCGATCGCGTTCGGCTGGCCAAGTGCGGTCAGCCGCGTGCCCTCGAGCGGGTCGACGGCAACGTCGACCTGAGGGCCACTGCCATCGCCGACGGATTCGCCGTTGAAGAGCATCGGCGCTTCGTCCTTCTCTCCCTCGCCGATGACGACGACGCCGTCCATGGACACGGAGTCGAGCATCGCCCGCATCGAATCGACAGCGGCCTGGTCCGCAGCAATCTTGTCGCCCCGGCCGACCCAGCGCCCGGCGCCGAGCGCGGCCGCCTCGGTGACGCGGACCAGCTCGAGCGCAAGGTTTCGGTCGGGAGGTGCCCCCATCCTGCGTCGGGAACCCTACATCCGTTCGGGCGCCTCGACTCCGATCAGGTCGAGCGCCCGGGCGATGACACTCTGCGTCGCACGGGCGAGCGTCAGCCGGAAGGCCTCCGTCTCCGAGCCGACGACGCGATGCTCGTGGTAGAAGCGATGGAAGTCGTCGGCGAGGCGAATCGCGTAGATCGGGATCGCATGAGGTGCTCGCCGCTCCGCGGATTCTGCGGCGACGAGCGGAAACTCGAGTAGCCGCTTGATGAGGTCCCGTTCCTCGGCTGCGAGCTCGGTGGGAGTCTCGCCGGCCCCTGCGCCTTCGGCGTTTCGCAGAATGCCGGCGATCCGCGCGTGCGCGTACTGGACGTAGTAGACGGGGTTCTTCTGCGTCCGCTCCGCGGCGAGATCGACGTCGATGTCGATGGGCTGGTCGTGACCCCGCGAGACGAGGTACCAGCGCGCCGCATCGATCCCGATCTTGTCGACGAGCTCGTGCAGGAACACGACGTCACCGCGGCGCTTGGAGATCTTCTTCGTCTGGCCGCCTTCGACGATGTGGACCAGCTGGTAGATCAACACCTCGATGCGCTCGGGGTCGTAGCCGAGCATCGCCGCGGCTGCCTTCAGCCGTCCGACGTACCCGTGGTGATCAGCGCCGAGCACGTAGATGGCACGGTCGAAGCTGCGGTCGAGCTTGTCGCGGACGTAGGCGACATCGGCCGCGAAGTAGAGATACGAGCCGTCGGACGAGCGCACGAGCGGGCGGTCCTTGTCGTCGCCGTACGCGCTCGTGTGTGCCCAGATCGTCCCGTCGGCTTCGAACGTATCGAGCTCCGGCAGCACCTCTGCGACATGCTTCTCGATGTCGCCTTGATGGCGCCAGGTGTCGATGGGAATGCGGAACTCCGCGACCTCGCGGCGGATCTCTTCGAGCATGTGCTCGACCGGGTCGCCGTCGACCTTGGCGAGCTCGTCGATGTAGTCGCCCTGGTACCCGCCCTCGGGAAGCTCGTCCCCTCGTCGCCGCGCCTCGACGGAGGCGCGAAAGAGATCGACCTGCCGACCGGAGTCGTTGAAGTAGTACTCGCGTTCGACCTCGTGTCCGGCGTAGTCGAGGACCCGCGCGACGGAGTCGCCGTACGCTCCGTTTCGGGCGGACCCGACGGTCAAGGGACCTGCCGGATTGGCGGAGATGAGCTCGACCTGGATCTTCTGCGGCGTCTCGGGGGTGCCCGCTCCGTAATCGGGCCCGACTTCGGCCAGCGCACCGGCCAACCACTCCGTCGTCACCCAGAGGTTGAGGAATCCCGGCCCCGCGACCTCGGCCCGCTCGATCTCGTCGAGCTCGGCCGCACGAACTGCGAGGTCGGCTGCCAGGTCGCGTGGCGGGCGCTTGTGTTGAGGAGCGGTCCGGAGCGCGACGTTCGTCGCGTAGTCGCCGTGCGCGGGATCGCTCGGCCGCTCGAGCGCAACCGGTGCTCCGGCGAGCTTCGAGAGGCGTTCCGCGAGGCGGGCAACGGCGTTCCCGGTCGTGTCAGGGGAGCGGGTCATGGCCGTAGTATCGTTGCGGCGTGGACGACGACGCCCAGGAGCGACAGCTCAACATCCACCTCGACCCCGAGCAGATGGCCGGCGTCTACGCGAACTTCGCGAATGTGACGTTCTCGCCCTACGAGTTCACGCTGACGTTCGCCCGGATCGACCACGAGATCGAAGAAGGCGACGTCCCGGGTGTCGTGACCTCACGCGTCAACATGTCGGCGCAGTTCTTCCAGGAGCTGCTCGCGGCGATGCAGGACTCCTTCTCGAAGTGGTCGACCCAGGAAGGGATTCGCAACCTTCCCGAAGCACCGCCGCGCACCGACTAGAACCACTAGCGCTTCAGCCGCTTGAAGGCGTCTGCCTGCTCGACCCGGGTCAGCGGCGTCGGGTGATCGTCGAGGAAGATGTGAGCCCACCCGGGCGGAGCGGGATCCTGGAGGTCGGTCACGACGAACTCCTTGAAGAGACCCTTCGCGGCTTGGGGATCCTTCGTCCCCTGCATCCCGACCCAGTCGGCCTCGGCCTCGTAGCGCCGCGAGACCGCATTCGTGAACGGCGACAGCGCCAGTTGCAGCGCCGTGATCGTCAACAGGGCGAGGGCAATACCACCGGGCACGAGCAGTCCGCCGCGCCGGCGTGTGACGAACGCAACGGCCGCCAGGATTGGCAGGCCGATCAACGCTCCCCACCCGATTCCCTTCCAGAGATGCAGGCGCGCATGGTGAGCAAGCTCGTGACCGACGACGAAGTGCACCTCCCGCGCGGTGAAGCGCCCGTCGAGCATGGTGTCCCAGATGAAGACGGTCTTGCTCGGTCCAAGCCCGATCGCATAGGCGTTCGCCGCCGTCGTCTGATCGTGCACGGGCTCGATCCGCACCGCCGGGTGCCCTGCCCCTTCGCGTGCCTCGAGACGCTTGATCGCCGCCGTCAGCTGCGGTGACCGAACCGGGTGAGTCCCGAGGCGGTTGGCGTACGGCAGGACGAGTTGCAGGCAGAACCCCAGTACGAGCAGCACGATGCCGGCGCCGAGCCACCAGTTCCGGGCGAAGCGCTTTGCAAAGAGCAGCAAGATGGCCAGCACCAGAACCGTGCCCGCCGTCTGGCCGAGGAGTACGCCCCAGGGCGAGAAGACGATCTCGTCCCAGCCCTGCTTCGAGATGCCGTGTCTGCGCTGCCACCACGCAGAGGCGATGCCGAAGGGGAGGGAAACGGCCCAGACGACCGTCGTCACGACGATGCCGGTGACGATGCCGGAGTTCACCGGGCCGAGCCCGAGCGAGCGAGCGAGCCGAGGGGCGCGCCGCACCATCACCACAAGGGTCGTGAGCGTCGCGAGAGTCCCGAGGAGCCAGTTGTAGTTGAGAAAGCGCTCGTAGTGCTCACCTGCGCGGACCGCCGAGGCTCCGAAAACGGCACGTTCGTCGAGGGAGGGCAGCCGCAGGTCGGACGGAACCTTCGTCTGCCAGAGCAGGACGGCGGCGACAGCCCAGACGAGCGCTGCGACGGCTAAGGTCGCGAGTCTGCCGATGCGGGTCGCAGTCATTACCGACGTCCACGCTAACTACCGCGCGCTCGAAGCGGTGCTCGAGGAGATCGATGCCGAGAGGGTCGATGCGGTCTGGTGCCTGGGGGACACCGTCGGGTACGGCCCGCGTCCGAACGAGTGCTGCGACGCGGTGAGCTCACGCTCGTCCTACTCACTGGTCGGAAACCACGACCTCGTGGTGCTCGGCGAGTTGAGTATCAGCGACTTCAACGACGATGCCGCCGAGGCTGCGCTCTGGACCTCGCAGGTCTTGACGCAGGAGTCACGCGCGTTCCTCGAGCCGCTCCAGCCGGCGGGCGAGGTGGCGGGAGTCGACCTCTTCCATGCGAGCGCGCGCGACCCGGTGTGGGAGTACGTGCTCACGGCGGAGGCGGCACGCGGAACGTTCGAGCTCTCCGACGCCTCGCTCATCCTCGTCGGACACAGTCACGTCGCGCTGGCGCTGTCCGACCAAGGCGACCGGGTCACCGGAGGCGTCGCCCGCGCCGGGTCGGAGGTCGAACTCGAAGGCCGTTGGCTCCTCAACCCGGGCTCCGTCGGCCAACCGCGTGACGGCGATCCGCGAGCCGCTTGGCTCCTATTGGATTTCGACCGGAGGTTTGCTGCGTTCCGCCGAGTCACATACTCGATTGACGAGACGCAGGCCGAGATGCGAGAGCGGGGTCTACCCGAGCCCCTCGCAGCCCGGCTCGAGCGTGGCGAGTAATCGGACTAAAGGGGGGTCAGATGGCGGAATTGACGAATCTCGAGACGAAGCTCGGCGAGGTGCTCGGCCTGGCGATGGCGGCACAGGGCGCGACCGAGAAAGTGAAGGCGCTCGACGAGATCGACGGTGACCTTGCTAAGGCACTCGAGCGGATGCACGAAGAGGCGAAGCAGGCAGAAGAGCGTGCCACTGACGTCGCCGGCAGCTTCGAGGGCAAGAAGACGGCGATTCTGGAAGAGGCGCGCGAGGTGAAGAAGAAGGCGACCGAGATGATGCAGGACTACCTCGACAGCGACTCGGACGCACTCGACGGCTTCGAGTTCCTGACGATGGCCGAGGCCGGCGAGGTCGGGCACTGGGAGATCCTCAAGACGCTAAACGAACGGGCCCGCGACAGCGGGGTGCAGGAGCTCGTCGAGTGGGGAATCCCGATCCAGCAGCGTCACCTCGAGCAGGTCAGGCAGGGTTCCCTGAAGCTTGCAGCGGAGGAAGACCCGAACGAGAAGTCCTGAGCTGATCGCGGCCATGGCGGCCGCGGTCTATCTAGCCGGCTGCGGGAGCGGCCCGACTCCGCGGGCCGCTCCACTGCCGAAGCTTCCGGCCGCCGTCGCGACCCCGCTTGCCACGCGAAGTGACGAGGTCGCACAGGCTCTCGCCGCCGGCGATGCCTGTCGCGCCGCGAGCCTCGCGCAGCAGTTGCAGCAAGAGACGCTCGCCTCGATCAACGCGGGGCGCGTACCCGCCCCCTTCCAGGAACACCTCGCGTCCGCGGCAAACGATCTCGTCTCTCGAATCCAGTGCGTCCCTCCCGCGCAGCCGCACGACCGCGGCAAGCACAAGGGTCGCGAGAAGAAGAAAAAGCAGAACGAGGAGAACGATTGAACGAGACGCTGGCAGAAGGGCGCTACCGGATCGACCGGACCCTCGGGTACGGCGGCATGGCGGTCGTCTACCTGGCGCGCGACGAAGAGTTGCGCCGCCTTGTGGCGATCAAGGTCCTGGCGGAGCATCTGTCCGGCGACTCGGCGTTCCGCGAGCGTTTCTTGCAGGAGTCACGGCTTGCGAGCCGGCTCTCGCATCCGAACGTCGTCCAGGTGTACGACGCGGGCGAGGCCGACGGCAGGCCCTACATCGTCATGGAGTACGTGGAGGGCGACACGCTGGCCGAGCGAGGCAAGCTGGCATTCGAGGACGCGGTGCCGCTCGCGCTCCAGGCGTGCGCAGGCTTGCAGCACGCTCACGCGGCCGGGCTCGTGCATCGCGACGTAAAGCCGGCGAACTTGCTCGTCCGTGAAGACGACGTGCTGAAGATCGCCGATTTCGGAATTGCCCGGGCGGCGGAGCTCACGCGGCTCACGCAACACGGGACCGTCCTCGGAACCGCGGCCTACCTCGCCCCCGAGCAGGCCGAAGGCGAGGAGGTCACTGCAGCGGCCGACCTCTACTCGCTGGGTGCCGTGCTATACGAGGTCCTCACCGGACGCCCTCCGTATGAGTTCGACTCGCTTCCCGAATTGATCGCGCTGCAGACGAGCGGAGCGATCACACCGGTCCGGGACCTCGAGCCGTCGGTGCCCGAGCCGGTCGAGGCCGCAGTGATGCATGCGCTGGCACGTGACCCCCGCTTCAGGCCCGCTTCCGCAGCAGCGCTCGGCCACGAGCTCACAGCCGCGACGGAGCTGCCGACGGAACCTCTCCTTGCGACCGCAGTCACCGAGCCGTTGCAGGCTCGCACCTACCGGAACATTCCCGGTGGGAGTGCATGGCTCTGGATCGCAGCCGCCGCCGCGCTCGCGCTCGTCGCAGTCGCCCTGGGACTGCTCACCCTTGGCGGCGACGGCAAGCCCGCCGCGACACCACAGCCCGCGCCGATCGAGGCGCCGGTCCGGGGAGCGACGCCCGCGGACGAGGCGCGGAACCTCAGCGCCTGGTTACGACGGCACTCAGGTTAGGAGGCGGCGCGCTCGGCGACGGTCTGTTCGTCATCGCCGAAGGTGATGCCCTCGCGGGCGAGTGCCAGCTGGACGTCCTCGCGCGCCTTGTAGATCCGCCACTTGACGGTGGCGAGCGTGATCTCGAGCGAGTCCGCGATCTCGGTGTACGAAAGGCCGACGATGTCTCGCAGCAGGAGCGCCATCTTCAGGTCGACGTTCAGCGCTCCGACGGCGCGCCACACCGCGTCGATCGTCTCGACCCGTTCCATCGGAGCGTCGACGACTTCGAGCGGCGGCACGTCCTCCAGGGCGACAACGGCACGCGGTCTGCGCTCGGAAGCACGCAGCTCGTCGAGCACGCGGTTCTTCGTCACCTGGAAGAGCCAGGTCGTGAACTTTGAACGGAGCGAGAACCGCGGGAGCCCCTGAAAGACGCGGAGGAAGACCTCCTGGGTCAGATCCTCGGCGAGTGAGCGATCGCCGACCAGCCGCAGCACATAGTTGAACACAGGAACCTGATAGGCACGGACGATGAGCGAGAAAGCCCGCTCGTCGCCTTTCTGTGCCTTCCGCAGGACGCCAAAATCAGGTTGCTGAAGTGACAAAAGGTTCCGGAGTATAGCCCGGATTAGTCCGGGATCGTTAGAGGTTTGCCAGTCATCTGTAAAGGTTGTCGGACGCCCAAAAACTCGAGCACAGTCGGGCTCAGATCGGACAGCTCACCGGTGTCCGCAAGAGTCACTTCCGGGTCGGTGACGATCAACGGGACCGGGTTTGTCGTGTGCGCTGTGTGCGGACTTTCATCATCTGCCTCGAGCATCTGCTCGGCGTTTCCGTGGTCGGCCGTGATCAGTGCCACGCCTCCGTTTCGGCTCACTGCCTCGACGATCTCGCCCAAGCATTCGTCGGCTGTCTCGACGGCTTTCACCGCGGCGGGGATGGATCCTGTGTGGCCGACCATGTCCGGGTTGGCCAGGTTGAGGACCGCGAAGCGATAGCCGTCGCGATCGAGCTCCTCGACGAATCTCGCGGTGACCTCGCGCGCCGACATCTCGGGCTTCTGGTCGTAGCTCGCAACGTCTCGCGGCGAAGGCACGAGGATTCGGGTCTCCCCCGCCCACTCCTGTTCGCGGCCGCCGTTGAAGAAGTAGGTCACGTGGGCGTACTTCTCGGTCTCGGCGACGTGCAGCTGCGGCACCCCATACTCGGACAGCACCTCGGCCAGGGTCTCCTGCACTTGCTGCTCGGGAAGCGCAACGGGGACGTCGAGGTCCGAGCGGTACTTCGTCATCGTGGTGATATCGGCACCTGCCTCGATGAGCTTCATGCTCAATTGGCGTGCTCTGTCGGGTCGGAAGTTGAAGAAGATCGCCGTGTCCTTTCCCGGCCTCAGCCGTGGACGGCCGGTGATGGTGATCGGCTCGATGAACTCGTCCGTGATCCCGCGCTCGTAGCTACGGCGCACCGCCTCGATCGGATCGGAAGCCTCCTCCCCTTTTCCCTCGACGATCGCGTCGAACGCCCGCTGCGTCCGTTCCCAGCGCCCGTCGCGGTCCATGGCGTAGTAGCGGCCCGTGACGGTCGAGATCCTGTCGACCGGCAGCTCGGCGAGGTCGTGCTCCGCAGAGTGCGGCGAGACGTCGCGGCCGTCCGTGAAAGCGTGGATCCAGGTCTTCTCTGGCGCGAAGCGGAGGAGAGCGCGCAGATGGTCGATGTGCGAGTGCACTCCGCCGTAGGAGACGAGGCCGAGCAGATGAACGCGTTCGCCGCGCTCGAAAGCGGCCGTGAGGGCCGGGTTCTCGAAGAAGGAGCTGTCCTCGATCGCCTTGTTCACGCGCATCAGATCTTGAAAGAGCACTCGGCCGGAGCCGATCGTGAGGTGGCCGACCTCGCTGTTTCCCATCTGTCCCGGCGGCAGCCCGACCGCGCCGCCCGAGGCCTCGAGCGTCGTATGCGGAAAGGTCCGCCAGAGCCGGTCGAAGTTCGGAGTCTCCGCGAGCTCGACGGCGTTGCCCGGTCCGGCCGGTGCGCAGCCCCAGCCGTCGAGGATGACGAGGGCTACGAGTTGGTGCTCGCGCCCGCTCGGCAAATCGCCATGAAGGACTCGAGTTCGAGTGACGCGCCTCCCACGAGCGCGCCGTCGACGTCCGGCCGGCCGAGGAGCTCCTCGGCGTTGTCCGGCTTGACCGACCCGCCGTAGATCACCGGGACGTCGAGCACGGACTTGATGAACGCGTGCGCCTCCTGCGCCATGTCCGGCGTGGCGGTCTTGCCGGTCCCGATCGCCCACACCGGCTCATACGCGATGACGAGATTGTCGTCGGGCTCGAACAGCGACACCTGGCGCCGCAGAACGTCCTCGGTCACACCTCCCTCCCGCTCTTCCTCGGTCTCGCCGACGCACGCGATCACGAAGAGGCCGGCCGACAGCGCTGCGCGCGCCCGTTGCGCAGTCGTCTCATCGGTGTCGCCGAAGTACTGCCGCCGCTCCGAGTGGCCGACGATCGCCCCGTACACGCCGAGCTCGAGCAGCATGCCCGCCGAGATCTCGCCGGTGTACGGACCTTCCTGCTCCCAGTGCACGTTCTGGGCGGCAACGGCGACCTCGGTGCCGGCGAGGAGCTGCACGCTCACGGCAAGGGACACGTAGGGCGGGCAGACGACGACGTCGACCCCGGTGAGATCCTGCTCGCGAAGGCGAAGGCAGAACTCCGCGGCCTCCGCCGGGCCCTTGTACATCTTCCAGTTGCCTGCGATCAACGCCAAGGTCGCCAGATCTTACGGCGCTGCAGGAATCACGCTGACCCCGGGAAGGTCTTTCCCTTCGAGGAGCTCCAACGCCGCTCCGCCACCCGTCGAGAGCCACGAGACCCTGTCGGCGAGCCCGAGCTCGGTCAGCGCACGAGCGGAGTCGGCGCCGCCCACGACGGAATAGGCCTCCGAGGCCGCTACCGCCTGCGCCACCGCCTTCGTCCCTTCGGCGAAGGGCGGCCATTCGAAGACACCCATGGGACCGTTCCAGAAGATCGTTTGCGCCTTTGCGATGTCGCCGGCGAAGAGCTCACGCGTCTGCGGGCCGATGTCGAGACCGAGCCAGCCCTCCGGCAGAGCGTCGTATGGCACCACCTGTGTCTGCGCGTCCTCCGCGAAGTCGCTCGCCGCAACGACGTCGACGGGCAGGACGACCTCGAACGGCAGGGGATTCTCCGACCTGATCTGCTCGGCCATCTTTCCTCCGACGAGGACGGCGTCGGCCTTGCCGCCGAGGTTCTGCAGCACCCCGAGCTTGTCGTCGACCTTCGCGCCGCCGGAGATCAGGACGAAAGGTCGTTCCACGTCACCGAGCAGCTTTCCGAGCTCCTCGAGCTCGCGTTCGAGCAGCAATCCCGCGTAGGCCGGCAAGAGCTCTGCGACTCCGACCGTCGAGGCGTGCGCCCGATGCACCGAGCCGAAGGCGTCCTGGACGAAGAGGTCGTTGGCGTCGGCGAGCTCTCGTGCGAATGCCGGATCGTTCTTCGTCTCCCCGGGATTGAAGCGGGTGTTCTCGAGAACTCGCAGACGGTCGTCCGGCAGCAGCGCCCGCAGGCGTTCTTCGACAGGCGCGAGCGAGAGCTTGGGGTCCGGCTCTTTCGGCCGGCCGAGGTGCGAGCAGACGGTCACCGTCTCCGCCCCGCGCTCGAGCAGCAAGCGCAGGGTCGGCAGCGACGCCTGGATGCGAGTCTCGTCGGCGATGCGACCGTCCTTGAGCGGGACGTTCAGGTCCGAGCGAACGAGCACGCGCTTGCCGCCGACGTCGGCGTGGCGAACCGAGCGTGGCCGGTGCACCTAGGCGGAGACTGCGGCGGGAATGTCCGCGGCGATCTTCGCCACGACGTCGACGAGCCGGCAGCTGTAGCCCCACTCGTTGTCGTACCAGCCGAACACCTTCGCCATCGTGCCGTTGGCCATCGTCAGGTCGCTGTCGACGATGCACGAGTACTGCGAGTGGATGATGTCGGTGGACACGAGCGGATCGTCCGCGTAGCGAAGGACCGCGGACAGCGGACCGTCGTCGGCCGCCGCGCGGTACGCCGCGTTCACCTTGTCGACCGTCACCTCGCGGCCGAGGCGCACGACGAGATCGGTGATCGAGCCGGTCGGAACCGGCGCGCGCACCGAGATCCCGTCGACCTTGCCCTTGAGGTCGGGAAGCACGAGACCGATGGCGCGTGCGGCGCCGGTGGACGTCGGAATGAGGTTGATCGCCGCGGCGCGTGCGCGGCGTAGGTCCTTGTGCGGGAGATCGAGGATCTGTTGGTCGTTCGTGTACGCGTGGATGGTCGTCATGAATCCCTGCTCGACCGTGAAGTTGTCGTGTAGGACCTTCGCGAGCGGCGCGACGCAGTTCGTCGTGCAAGACGCGTTCGAGATGATGTGGTGCTGCTCGGGGTCGTAGGTGTCGTCGTTGACGCCGAGCACGATCGTGACGTCCGGATCCGTAGCCGGAGCGGAGATGACCACCTTCTTCGCGCCTGCGTCGAGATGCTTCTGTGCACCCTCGCGGTCGGTGAAGAACCCGGTCGACTCGATCACGAGATCGATATCGAGCTCACCCCAAGGCAAGGCCGCAGGATCTTTCTCGGAGAGCACTTTCAACTCGTGCTTCCCCGCCTTGATGACGCCGTCACCGACCTCGACGTCCTCGTCCAACTGTCCAAGAACGGAGTCGTACTTCAGCAAGTGCCCCATCGTCTTGGCGTCGCCAAGATCGTTGATCGCAACGATCTCAAACTCACCACCGCGCTCAAGCCGAGCCCGAAAAAAGTTCCGACCAATCCGCCCAAACCCGTTAATCCCCACGCGTGTTTTAGCCATGGAGTGAGTCTAAATGAGGCCTCTGAGCCGCCGCCGATGAGGGGCCCTGAACCGCAGCCGATGCCGGCTCCGCCGGCGTCGGCCGCTGCGGCTAGTCGGTAGAAGGTGAATCGTCGGGAATCATCATGTCGCGCGAAGCGCGACGGATTCCCGACGACAATGGCGGGCCGGAGGGGAAGCTCCGAGGACGACCTCCCCCTCCGGTTGAACCACGCTCAGGACCGTGGCGTCGGACGGGGTCTGAATCCGGCGCCGGACGAGCGCGGACCCGCCACTCTATGAGTATGACGAAAGGCCGGGAAAAGTCACAACCACGCGCGTAAGTCAGATCGATGCCAGTTGTTGTAGCTTCCGCAAACGTCTGTGGACCGCCGTTTTGGTTGCCGGTGGACGGCATTTGAGCGCGAGCTCACGCAGCGGCAGCGTTGGGTGACGCTCTCGCAGCTCCGCGATCTCCTGCAACGGCAGTGACAGCTTCTGGAGCTGACCGGTGTGACGCAGGACCTCGACGGCCCGCAGTTGTTCGTGGGCGGCACGGCTCGTGCGGACGAGATTTGCATGGTCGGCGTTCGCGAGCCGGTTGGCGCGAGACTTCGTCGCCGCCATGACGGCTCGCTCTTCGAATAAGAGAACGGCTCGCCCCGCACCGGCGAGCGCGAGGACGTCGGCAATCGCTTCCAGCCCTTTCGCGTACGCGACGGCATGCCGGCCACGGTCGAGGACGCTCAGACGCGCGCCCTCCTCCTCGGCGATGCGCGAGAGGAACCTGGCGCCTTCCAGCTCTGCGCTGCGAATCTCGAGATGCGGGGAACGCGGCCCGCTGAGCGAGCCGCCGCCAAGGAGGGCGCCACGGAGGTACGCCGCCCGACAGCACGCACGTGCCACGACACGCTTGGGCGGGTGCTCGAGCGGCGTCAACCGTGAGCTCAGCACGCCGGCTTCGTTCAACACCTGCAGGGCACGGTCGTCGCCTGCGACGTGAAGCTGGTAACGCGTGCCCCCTTCGAAGGCGCGGCGACGGTACGTCCGGATCTCCGAGCCGACGCCGAACGCTCGCAGGAGGCTGAACGCGCGACGAGCCACGGCGGGATCGACGACGTCGAGATGGACCGAGACCTCGCCTCGTCCCTTCAGATGTTCGCTTCCCGCGGAGTGAAAGAGCCCCGATAGCTCGGCGAGCCGGTCGCACGAGCTCCGCGGCGTGATTGCCGCGAGCTCGTGGCGTAGATCGTCAGAGAGTGACACCCTCGAGGGCGAGCAGACGCCGCTTGTAGTCGGGGCCGAGTGTGGGGTACGAGCCGAGGCCGTCGGCGGCGACGACGCGGTGGCACGGGACGATGAGCCCGAAGCGGTTGTTCGCGCAGACCGTCCCGGCGGCGCGCTGAGCGCGCGGATGGCCGGCGAGTCGCGCCAGCTCGCCGTACGAGACGGCATCGCCGTAGGGCACGCGCCGTAGAGCCTGAACCACGTCGAGCTGGAAGGACGTCCAGCCGTCGAGCTCGAGGGGAACGTCGTCGAACGAGACCTGCTCGCCTGCGAAGTACTCCTTGAACCTGTCGATCAACTTTTCCGCAATTGCCCCACGCGCGTTGACCATCCGTGCACGTTCCGGCGCTACCGTCGACCGCGAGGGTGGTGGGTGTTCAACCCCACCCTCTGAACGGGTGGGGGTCGACGCGCGCGCGCGTCTATCTATAGGCGGGTGGGGGAGCTCGTGCCAGGCCAGCTTCGTCCCTTCGAGCCACACCTCCCCTCTGCCCCAGCCGTCGACCGAGTAGGAGACGGACGTCACGGGCACCGTCTGCAAGCCTACAATCGCACCCGATGTCCGCAGCTCCAGGCCTCTTCCGCCCGCCGCCGCCCGAGAACGAGCCGGTCAAGTCCTACGCCCCCGGGACGCCCGAGCGCGAGGAGCTGCGGCTTCGTCTGCAGGAGCTGAAGTCGAAACAGATCGAGGCTCCGATGGTGATCGGCGGCGAGGAGGTTCGAACAGGGGACACCTTCGAATCGGTCATGCCCCACGACAAGGACCACGTGCTCGCCGAGGTGCACAAGGGCGACGCCCGGCACGTGGAGCAGGCGATCACGGCCGCTGCCGAGGCCTGGGAGGACTGGCACCGGACCCCGTGGGAGGATCGAGCGGCCGTCTTCCTTCGTGCCGCAGATCTGCTTGCCGGCCCGTGGCGTTCGACGCTCAACGCCGCGACGATGCTCGGCCAGTCGAAGACGGCGCACCAGGCCGAGATCGACGCCGCCTGCGAGCTCACCGACTTCTTCCGGTTCAACGTTCAGTTCATGCTCCGGATCTACGAAGAGCAGCCCATTTCCTCACCGGGCATGTGGAACAGAATGGAGTACCGCCCGCTCGAAGGCTTCGTCTTTGCGGTGACGCCGTTCAACTTCACGGCGATCGGCGGAAACCTTCCCGGCAGCGCCGCGCTGATGGGGAACACGGTCGTCTGGAAGCCGGCCTCCACCGCCGCCTATTCGGCGCACTACCTGATGAAGCTCTTCGAGGCCGCCGGCCTGCCCCCCGGTGTGATCAACCTCGTCTACGGCTCCGGCGCTGAGATCGGCGATCCCGCGCTTGCGAGCCCCCACCTTGCCGGCGTCCACTTCACAGGCTCGACCCCTGTCTTCCAGTCGATGTGGAAGACGATCGGCAACAACATCGCGAACTACCGCAACTACCCGCGCATCGTCGGCGAGACGGGGGGAAAGGATTTCATCGTCGCTCACCCCTCCGCAGACGCCGCAGCAGTCGCAACCGCAATCGTCCGTGGAAGCTTCGAGTACCAGGGACAGAAATGTTCTGCCGCGTCGCGCATCTTCGCGCCGTCCAACCTCTGGCCGGAGATCCGGGAGCGTGTCGTCGAAGAGGTGCGCTCGATCAAGATGGGAGACGTCTCCGACTTCCAGAACTTCATGGGCGCCGTGATCGACGCGGGGTCGTTCAAGACCCAGAAGGACGCGATCGAGGAGGCAAAGGCTGCAGACAAGGTCGACGTCCTCGTCGGCGGCGGATACGACGACTCGGAGGGTTACTTCGTCGAGCCAACCGTTCTCGAGACGACCGATCCGAACTTCCGCACGATGCGCGACGAGCTCTTCGGGCCGGTCGTGACGACGTACGTCTACCCGGAAGGGAAGTACAGCGAGACCCTGGAGATGATCGACCAGGGCGCGCCCTACGGCTTGACCGGAGCGGTCTTTGCGCGCGAGCGCGACGCGCTCGAGCTTGCGGACGAGAAACTGCGGTACGCGGCGGGCAACTTCTACGTCAACGACAAGCCGACGGGCGCGGTCGTCGGTCAGCAGCCGTTCGGCGGCGCACGCGCGTCGGGCACGAACGACAAGGCCGGATCGATGTGGAACCTGATCCGCTGGGTCAGTCCCCGCACGATCAAGGAGACCTTCGTGCCGCCCACCGACTACCGCTATCCGTTCATGGCGCCCGAAGACGGGCGCAACTCGAACTGAAGCGGCTGCTCCCGCTCGTAGCCGCGTGCGCGGCACTCGTCCTCGTGCCTGCTGCGCAGGCCGGCGCGATCGTCGACAAGGCAGTCGCCAGGTTGCAGTCGAGCCCGGTCTACGTCGATCCCGGCGCGGAGCTCGCAATCTCCTCGGCCGACCAGGACGAGCTGCGCCAGAAGATCGACACGGCAGGATCCGGTCCCGTCTACATCGCGATCCTGCCCGCCGCCGCGGAGCTAGAGGCCGGCGGCAGTCCCGACGGCGTCCTCCAGGCGCTCCACGACGCGCTCGGACGCAAGGGAACGTACGCGGCCGTGATCGGAAGGCACTTTCGCGCGGGAAGCGACGTCCTGGCGAAAGGAGTTGCAGGCCGCCTTGCGACCGAGGCACTCGACGCGAACCGCGGCCAGGGCGTGACGGCGACGATGCTGGACTTCATCGACCGCGTGGCGACGGAGCGCTCCGGCGGGACGAGTGGTGGCGGAGGCGGCGGTGACAGCGGCCCGGGCGCGGGCGGAAGCACCCTGATCGCCCTGCTTGTCGCAGGAGGCGTCATCTTCCTCGTCGTCCGTGGCGTGCGGAAACGAGGACGAAACCAGGCCGAGCTCGCCGAGGTCAAGGCCGCGACGCACGACGACCTGATCGCCCTCGCCGACGACGTGCAGAAGCTCGAGCAACCAGTCGAATCGAATCCGAAAGCAAAAGCCGAGTACACGCAGGCGCTCGATTCCTACGACAAGGCGACCGGCTCGTACGATCGCGCGACCCAACCGCGACAGCTCGAAGCGGTGACGACGGCGCTCGAAGAGGGCCGCTACCACATGACGTCGGCGGAGGCGATCCTCGCCGGCCACCAGCCGCCCGAACGGCGCGCGCCCTGCTTCTTCGATCCGCGCCACGGCCCTTCGACTCGAGACGTCGAGTGGGCCCCGCCCGGAGGGACTTCGAGGAAGGTTCCTGCGTGCGAGGCCGACGCGCAGGCGGTTGAGCGCGGCGCCCAGCCGGCGTCACGCGAAGTCATGGCCGAAGGCCGGATGGTGCCCTACTGGAGCGCGCCGCCGTACTTCGGGCCGTGGGCCGGCGGCTATTTCATGCCGTTCGGAGGCACCGGCTTCCTCTCCGGCCTCTTCGTCGGCGAGCTCCTGGGCGGCGCCTACGGCGGCTTCGGCTACGGGAGCTGGGGTGGCGCCGGCACACAGGGGGGCTTCGGGAGCTGGGACTCCGGCGGCGGAGGCGGCGGCGGGGACTTCGGCGGGGGCATGAGCTTCGGAGGCGGCGACTTCGGCGGAGGCGGCGGAGGCGGCGGCGGCGGGGACTTCTAGGCCGAACTCGGCCACACTGAGGCAGTGATCCATTCCGTTCTCCACGCGATCAGCGTGTTCTTCAACCACCTCGCCGCAGTGGACTGGAAGTGGCTCGCGCTCGGCATCGCCTGCCACCTCTGCAAGCTGCTCGCCGTCTCGCGGGCCTGGCGCAACATCGTCGCGGCTGCGTACCCGGATCGGGCGGTCCGCTGGCGGCAGATGTTCGGCGCCTATGTCGCCGGCACCGGCGTGAACGCGGTCATTCCGGCACGTGGCGGCGACGTCGTCAGGCTCTACCTCGCCAAGCACCGCATCGAGGGGTCGACGTACACGACGCTCGTCTCGACGTCGCTCCTCCAGACGCTCTTCGACATCGCTGTCGCAAGCTGCTTCATCATCTGGGCGGTCACCCAGCACGTGTTGCCGGGTCTGCACGTTCTGCAGAGCCCGAGCCTGCCGGCACTCGACTACGGCTGGGCGTTTCGCCATCCGGTCGCAGGCTTGGTCCTCGTCGGGCTCCTCCTGCTCTTCGGCACAGCACTTGTCGCGTGGATCGCCGAGCGCGTCGAGGAGTTCAAGGCGAAGGTGGCGCAGGGATTCGCAGCGTTCAGCGATCGTTCGTACTACGTGCGCCACGTCGTGAGCTGGCAGCTCCTCGACTGGTCGCTACGACTTGCGACGGTCTTCTTCTTCCTCAAGGCGTTCGGGCTTCCGGCCACGCTGCACAACGCGCTGCTCGTGCAAGTGAGCCAGAGCCTCGCGACCGTCTTCCCCGTCAGTCCGGGAGGGATCGGCACCGAGCAGGCACTGCTCGTCTACATCTTCCGCAACGTCACTTCCAAGAGCCTCGCGCTGAGCTTCAGCGTGGGCATGCGCGTGACGTTGATCCTCGTGAACGCCATCGTCGGGTTCACCGCAATCCTGCTCATGACCGGCACGCTCCATGTTCGGCGTGCCGCCGAAGCCGATCGCACCGGCACGAAGCCGGCGAAGGCGAATGCCTCGGACGGCCGCTAGTCGCGACCGTCCGAGAAACCGTCAGTCCATTGCCCGTGGCTGTGTGTCACAGCCGGCGAGCTCGGGCTCTTGGGCTTTGCAGCAGCGTTGCCGACGCCGAAGGTCACGGCGACCACGACGAGAGCTCCCAATGAGAAGACTTTCCGCAGCATCCTGATCACCTCCTTTCCTAGAACCTCACGTCCTGCAGGGCCTCTGCGGCACGCCGGTAGAGCGCAGCGGCGGAGCTGTCGTCGCCGCGTCTCGATGCGAGATCGCCCTGGGCCGTCCAGGCAACCGCGCGGTGGCTGGCAGAGGAAAGCTGTGACAGGTTGAGCTCGGCCTCGGCAAAAGCGTGCTCTGCCTCGTCGAGTCGACCCTGTTCGAGGAGCGCGCGTCCGAGAACGATGTGCGCATTCCCGATCTCGTCCAGAAAGTCTGGACGTCCTTCGAGCAGCTCGAGCGCGTGGCGCGACTGCTCCTCGGCGAGACTCCAGTCCTGCGCGCCGAGATGAACCTGTGCGAGCGATGACACGGCCTGAGCGGCATCGGCATCGCTCCCGATCTCGAGCGCCACGGAGAACGCGCGCTTCAGGTACGAGACGGCGTCGTCGGACTTACCCAGGAGGAAGTTCAGACCGCCGAGGTTGTTGAGCATCCGGCCGAGGTTCTGCCGGTCGCCGTGCTCCTCGTAGAGCTCCTTGGCACGTTCGGCAAGGGTCCGGGCACGAAGCCATTGCCCGTCCCGCTCGGCGACGAGCGACGCCTGGAACGTGATGTGCGCAACCGTGAGCGTGTCGTCGAGCCGCTCGGCGAGCTCGAGGGCGAGCTCGATGTCCTCGCGCGCGGCCTCGAAGTCGCGCTGACGCCGCGAGCAGCGCGAACGCCACTCGAGAATGTGGGAGCGGAGCCGGTCACAAGGGATTCCGGAGCGGTCGGCCAGCTGGAGCGCCTCGCTCAGAAGTGTCTGTGCCGTGTTGATCGACGTCAGCTTGTAGCGGCAGACGCCCATTCGGTAGAGGACGTCGGCCCGCTCGACGTCGGAGAAGCCGGGCTCCTCCGAGAGCTCGCGCGCCCGCGTGAGGAGCTCGAGTGCGGGTCTGAGGTCGGCCTGCTGCATGCGGCCCCAAGCCCCAGCGAGGAGCGCGCGGAACTCGAGCTCACGTGCCTCCGGCGAGAACTGGAGCGCTGCAAGCGCCTCGAGAGCCTCGTCGTATTGATGGCCCTCGACAGCGGCCTCGGCGCGCGTGACCGCCGCCTCGACCTCTGCGTACTCGTCCCAGGACTGGCCCGTCTCGAGATACGAGACGTCGACACCGAGCCGCTCGCCGATCCAACCGAGGGTTTCCTTCGTCGGCCGAGTCTTGCCGCGCTCGATCTGGCTGACGTACTCCTTCGAGAAGCGGTCCCCCGCAAGCTCCGACTGGGTCAGCCCCGCGGCAATGCGAAGCTGGCGTAGGCGGGCGCCTAGACCGGTGGTCGCGCGCTGCGGCGCGCGAAGCGGTGTGAGGATGCGGCCTTCCATGTTGCGGCCTCCCAGGTATCGGCCTGGAGACACTGGACAGGGATCGCTTGCGAGAGTGCCCCCTATCGAGGGACTGGCTCTTTAGCCGCGGCCGGCTTTGTGCAGCTGCGCGTAGATCGACCGCGCCGTCTTCGCGGGCACGCCCGGAACACCCTCGAGCTCCTCCTGCGTCGCCGCAACGAAGCGCTCGGCCGAGCCGAAGTGCTGCAGGAGGGCTCGCCGCCGCGCCGGGCCCACCCCCTCCAGCTCGTCGAAGATCGACGCGAACGACCGCGCATCCCGGCGCTGCCGGTGGAAACCGACGGCGAAGCGGTGAGCTTCGTCACGGACCCGTTGGAGGAGCTGCAGCCCAGGCGAATGCAGCGCGAGGCGAATCGGGTCGGGCGCGCCCGGCACGAATACCTCTTCCACCTTCTTGGCAAGCGCGACGACCGCGACGCGCGGAAGATCGAATGCCTGCATCGCTGCGAGAGCCGCCGAAAGCTGGCCCTTGCCGCCGTCGATCACGACGAGGTTCGGCGTGGCCGCGAAAGACTCGTCGTACTCCTCCCCGGTGGCGTCCGAGAGCCGGGCGAACCGCCGCGAGACGACCTCCGCCATCGCAGCGAAGTCGTCCATCCCGACCTGGCCCTTGACTCCGAACTTGCGGTAGTGCGCCTTCTTCGCGACCCCGTCCTGGAAGACGACCATCGAGCCGACGTTGTCCTGTCCCATCACGGTCGAGATGTCGAAGCACTCGATCCGAATCGGGAGTGCTTCGAGGTTGAGCACCTCGCGAAGTTCCTCGAGCGCCTCGACGCGTCGCAGCCGCTTGAGCTCCGCCTGCTGGGTGTCCGACTCGAGCGCGTGGCGGGCGTTCTCGCCCGCGAGCTCCTGAAGGCGCCGCTTCTCCCCGCGCTCGGCCGCGCGCACCTCGACCCGCGCGCCGCGCCGCTCCGAGAGGAAGCCCGCGAGAGCGGTCGTGTCCCCGGCATCCCGGGGCACCACGATCTGAGGAGGGAGGCTCGGCGCGGACCCGTAGTACTCGAGGAAGAACGACTCGAGCACGGTCGGGACGTCCTGTCCCCCGACGTTCTCCAGGTGAAAGGAGTAGCGGTCGATCAGCTTGCCGTCGCGCAGCGGAAACACCTGCACGACGGCCCGGTCCCCCTCGATCGCGAGGCCGACGACGTCGATCGTCCCGACCGAGCGAAGGTCCGCAGCCTGACGTTCCGCCAGATGCTGGACGCTTCGCAGCCGGTTGCGGTAGCGCGCGGCCTCCTCGAAGCGCTCGCCGGCGGCCGCTTCCTGCATCTTCCGCTCGAGCTCGCGCTGAATCGGCTCGATGTCCCCCGAGAGGAACTCGATCACCTGATCGATGATCGCCAGGTAATCCTCCTTCGACCCGTAGCCCACGCACGGCGCAAGGCACCGTTCGATGTGGTAGTCGAGGCACGGGATCCCCGAGTGACGCCCCGGCTTCGGCCCCTCGCACGGCCGGTACGGGAAGACCCGGTTGAGGACGTCGAGCGTCTCGCGGACCTTCTTGGCGTTGGCGTAGGGCCCGAAGTACACGACGCCCCGTCGGTGGCGCTCGCGTGTGAACATGACGCGGGGGTACTCGTCCTCCACGGTGACGGCGATGTACGGAAACGACTTGTCGTCACGCAGGCGGACGTTGAACGGCGGCCGGTGCCGCTTGACGAGGTTCTGCTCGAGGTGCAGGGCCTCGACCTCGTTCTGCGTCACGATCACCTCGATGTCCTCCACCCGGTCCGGCAGCTGCTGAATCGCGGTCCGGCTGTCCTGCGACTGCTGAAAGTAGGACCGCACCCGAGGCCGAAGAGACTTGGCCTTTCCGACGTAGAGCACGTCTCCCGCCCGGTTCCGGAACAGGTAGACCCCGGGCTTGGCCGGCAGGCCCTTCAGTTGATTTTCGAGCCTGGAGGCCATCCGGCCAGCCTAGCCAGCCGGTTTCGGCCGAAATAGAGAAGCGGCCCGGGTGGAGAGACCGGGCCGCCGCAAGAGCCAAGGATCGGTAAGGGAGGTGGCGAGCTTCCCGGGGCCCCCTGCGGCGAGAGCCTGGCAACACAATCCTGACTAGTGTCAACTATCGGTTCTGGGGCCTGCCGCTGTTCCCCCCAACGAGGGATTCTCCCCTACACGGTCCTAGATTTCCCCCCCATAGGGTCCTATTGACGCTGTCGGAGTCTGATCCCTACACTGGCCGCGCCCGGGTTTCTGATTGCCACCAGGGCCATCCTCTTGCCGCGGTTTCGATCACTCATCGCATTCGTCTGCGCCCTCGCGGCGCTCGTGCTGACGACCCAGGCGCTCGCCAGCGACAGGATGTACATGGGTGCAGCCGAGGACGAGGGCCGGAACTCCGACCCCGCAGTGGCGATGGCCAAGATGGAGCTGGCCAAGGCCGCCGGCTTCGACACGATCCGGATCTCGGCGATCTGGGAGCCCGGCCAGACCGCCGTCCCCGCGGACCAGCTCGCCGCATTGCAGGCGATCAGCGCATCCGGGGACTTCCTCGGCATCCGCATCGTCGCGACAGTCATGAACTTCGGCAGCAAGACAACGCCGCTCACGGCGGCGGCGCGATCGCAGTTCGCGCGCTTCGCCGCCGACATCGTCAAACGCGTCCCGGGAATCCGCGAGTACATCGTGGGCAACGAGCCGAACCTCAACCGCTATTGGCTCCCACAGTTCGGCCCGAACGGTGAGGACGCGGCTGCGACGGCGTACACGCAGCTGCTCGCCCGGACCTACGATGCGATGAAGGCGGCTGACCGGAACGTCTTCATCAACGGCGGCTCTCTGGCCCCGCGCGGCATCGACCGACCGGGCACCGGCCGCGACACGCATTCGCCGACCGCGTTCATCGCCGACATGGGCACCACGTATCGGGCAATGAAGCGCAACCGGCCGATCATGGACGGCCTGTCGATCCACCCCTACGGCGAGAACTCGAGCACGCCCCCCACCTTCGCGCACCTGAGCGGCACATCGCTCGGGCTGGCCGACTACGACAAGCTCGTCGGGCTGCTCGGCGACGCCTTCGACGGCACGCACCAGCTCGGCTCGAAGCTGCCGATCGTCTACGACGAGTACGGCGTCGACTCCCAGATTCCCGACGGCAAGCGCCGCTTCTACGGTGGCCGCGAGCCGGCGACGACCAAGCCGGTGAGCGAAGGCGTGCAGGCGGCGTACTACCGCACGGCGCTCGAGATGGCTGCCTGCCAGCCAACCGTTCGTGGGTTCCTGATCTTCCACGTCACCGACGAGAACGACTACAACCGGTGGCAGTCGGGGGTCTACTACGTGGACGGGACGCCGAAATCCACCAGGGCCTTCGTCAAGCAGACGATGAGCGAGATTCGCGCCGGTGCGTACGAATGTGCCGAGCCTCCGGTCGGCACGGGAACCGGCGGCTGGTCGCTCGCGACACCGGCGGACATCGCGGCTGCCGACCAGCTCCCCACAGGCCTCGGCGGGTGGATTCTCGTGAACGCCTCCTCGGGCTAGCATTTCCCAGATGGAAGGCCAGTACGTCGCGTACAGCTTCTTTCGGGTCGACCCGGCCTGGCGCCGGCTTCCGATCGAAGAGCGCGCGGCGGGTAAGGATGCCTTCGCCGAGGTGATCGAGGACTGGGCGGGGCGCATGGACGCGCTGCGTGCGTACACCGTCACCGGCGTTCGCCCCGACTCGGACTTCTTCCTCTGGAAGATCACGCAGCGCTACGAGGACCTCGGCGAGGTCGGCGCGGCGCTCAACGGGACGCCTCTCGCCGGCTGGCTGGAGACGCCGTACTCCTACCTCGCCACGACGAAGGCTTCCGAGTACACGAAGGCGCGCCGCCCACGCAAGGTCGTACCGAAAGGCTCGCCCTACCTGGTCGTGTACCCGTTCGTGAAGCTGAGGCCCTGGTACGCCTTGCCGCCCGAGGATCGCCAGCGCGCGATGGAGGAGCACATGCGCGTGGGAGCGGAGTTCGCGACGATCCACAACCACACGACCTATTCGTTCGGGATCGACGACCAGGAGTTCATGACCGCATTCGAGTGCGACGAGCCCGCCGACTTCATGCACCTGATGCTCACGTTGCGCGAGAGCGAAGCGTCCCGTTACACGGAACGCGACACCCCGATCTTCGTCGGTCAGCACGTCGACATCCGCGCGGCGCTCGACGCACTCGACGGCGCCGCCGCGCGCGTCGGCGCGTAAACTTCCTTTCGACGGGCGATGGGGCTCGCCTAGAACCGCCGACTCGGCTGATGGCTCCTATGGACGAAGGGAGCCCACCGTGCCCGTCTTTCTCACTGTTGCCTTTGCCGGCGGCGCCGGAGCAGCTGCTCGCTACGGCCTCGACAGGCTTTTCTCCCGCGATGCTCACCACGTTCCGTGGGTCACCTTTGCCATCAACGTCGGCGGATCTTTCGTGCTCGGAGCCGTGGTCTCGACTCTTGACGCTCATCCGCATCCAGCGGTGCGACCGGCGATCACCATCGGCTTCCTGGGCGCGTTCACGACGTTCTCGACGCTTTCGCTCGAGACGTACCGGCTGATCGATCGCGGGCATCTCATCGTGGCCTGTGCCTACTCGCTCGGGAGTCTGGCGGCCGGGCTGGCCGCACTCAGTGCGGGCGTCTTCCTCGCGCGTTCGTTCTAGCTCGCGCCGGCAGCGAGGTCGCGCCAGCGCTTGAGGTGGCGCAAGCCGATCGCGGCCGGAAGCAACGGCAGCCAGAGGTTGAAGATCCGGTAGGCGCAGACCGCCAGCACCGCCTTGGCGAGCGGGATCCCCGTCCAGGCCAGGGCGAAGGAGACGAGCACCTCGACCGACCCTGCGCCGCCGAGGGGCAGCGTCCGCCGAGTCAGTGCGTAGCCGGTCGCGTAGCCGATGATGAGCGCCGCGATGTCCGGCGAATCGTGAAAGGCACGGAGGCAGGCCCAGAGGCAGCCGACGTCACCGACCCAGTACAGCGTCGTGCCGAGGAAGGCCCCTCCGTGCACGGCTCCCTGCGACGCGAGCTGTTTGAGCATCTGAACGGCGTCGAGCCCGTGCCCCAGGATTGCTCGCCATCTACCTTCGGCGGCGACTCGTTGGCGCCGAGCCAACATGGCGAAGGCGGCGCCGAAGCCCAGTGGTACCGCAATCGCCCACGGCAGTGTGAAGCCAAGGCTCGGGTGCGTTGCGCCGCGGGCGAGCAGGATCACGGCGGCGAGCGCGGCAGCGGGTGCAAGCACCGCGTACTCGAGGACCCCGAGGCCAAGCACGCGTGCACGCGCCTCGCGCGGCGCAAGACCGGCGGTCTCGAGCGCATGCCGATCGACGACGAAGCCGCCACGGATGACGAACGCGCCGAAGCCCGCTGCGACGATCGCACCGGCCCGCGCGATCCCGAGTTGCGGTCCACCCTTGAGCCGCGCGACCTCCCGGTAGGCGACGACGTAACCGAAGTAGGCCGCCAGCTCCATGCCGAAGGCCACCGGGAGCCAGATCGGGTTGAAGTGGTGCAGTTCGTGGAGCACCCTGCCGAAGCCTGCGGCCCAGGCGATCCCGACCGCGGCGCCGAGCGCCAGCGCTCCGCCGATGCCGACGAGCAGCGCGTGTTGCGCGGCGTGTCGCTCGAGGTGCGGAGCAGGCCGGAGAAGATGCCCGAGGTTCATCGAAGTCGCATCGGCTCTCCGAAGCAGTCACCTGAGTAGGAGGCTCTAGGAGTACGAATGACGCCCGCGCCAGACCCGGAACATCGCGTAACCCGCGCCCGCGATGACTCCGATGAACCCGAGCTGTTCGTAGCCGGGCAGGCCCCGCCAGAAATAGAGGCCGATCGCAGTGACGATCAGGAGTGCCGAGCCGTAGAAGACGACCCGCTCACGCGTCGACCAGCTTTCGATCTCACCGCGCCGCTCGCGCCACATGAGATAGACGAAGAACGCGACCGCGAGGAAGAACGCGATCCGGAGAAGCGCCGCGATCGCCAGGAGCGCCGTGTACTGGTTGAGGACGACCACGACGAGCGCAATCAGCCCGATGATCAGAAAGCCACGGAGCGTCGGCCGGTCGGAAAGGAACTTGCCCAACTCAGGCGGTCATGTAGGCGCGGACTGCGAGCACAGCTGCAAACAGGGTAGCTCCGGCAAACCACGCGAGCCGGCGACGCGGCTCCGGTGGCGCGTAGAACCACGGCCAGGCCACCGTGAGCACCGCCAGGCTCCCGTACATGTAGTGCGTCCCCTTGTCCGCGTGACGGTGATCCGCGAGCAGGAGGAGGCCGACGGCGAACTGCGCGACGATCAGGGTCTGCGCAAGAGCGAGTGCGTGGGCCACGAGGCCGCCGGCATTCCCTCGCCGCCGGTAAGCGATCAGCGCGACCAGGGCCGAGAGCACGCAAACCGCGATCACCAGGAAGGCGAGCAGGTGATGCACCGTTAGCATCGCGAGCGCACCCTACAGAGAGGATCTGTCGTGATCGAGGAAGGCAAGCCCGCCCCGGATTTCGAGCTCCAGAGTGACACCGGCGAGACCGTGAAGCTCTCCGACCTGAAGGGCCGCCCGGTCGTCCTGTACTTCTATCCCAAGGACGACACGCCCGGCTGCACGGTCGAGGCCTGCGAGTTCAGGGACTCCTACGACGTGTTCCGCGAGCGCGGCGCGGAGATCCTCGGCGTGAGCCCGGACGACGTCGCCTCCCACGGGAAGTTCAAGTCGAAGTACGAGCTCCCGTTCACGTTGCTCGCCGACCCCGAGCACGAGGTGGCCGAGAAGTACGGCGTCTGGGCCGAGCGAAATTCCTACGGCAAGAAGAGCATGGGCATCAAGCGCTCGACGTTCATCATCGACTCCGACGGAAACGTCGCCAGGGCCATGATGGGAATCAAGCCCGCGGGCCACGCTTCGGAGGTGCTCGACTCCCTCAACTGACAAGTTCACCCGGCGGAGGGACGGACTGTCCCTCGGTCGGGTGATCCCAGCCGACCGCCGGGATGGAACGCTCGGTAGGCGGCCCGCATGCAGCTTCGCCTCTCTGACCCGAGCTACACGGACCGTCTGGCGAACTTCCTGCGGAGTCTGGGCCAGGCGGCGATCGTGGCCGGGCCTGGGCAACTCGAAGTCGACCTTTCACCGACGGGCCCGACGCCGGCGGAGCTCGAGATCTACCTACGCGTCTGGCGCGTGCTCTATCCGGACGCCGAGGTCCAGCTGGGCGGTGACGACGACGGCAACGACGACCCGGTGCCGGCGGCATAGGGACGGACCGCGCCAACGTAGGCGAGCGCGTACCGGGCCTCGAACAGACTCGAGACCTTGACGACATCGCCGGTATGCGGTGCCTGGATGAACGATCCGTTGCCGATGTACATCCCTTCGTGTTGCGGCACACCGGCCGAGTTCGCACGGAAGAACACGAGATCCCCCGGCTGAAGCTGATCACGAGGGACACGGAGGCCAGCGTAATACTGGAACCCGGTGTAATGGCCTAGCTTGATCCCGAGCTGGCCGTACACATACATCGTGAGCCCGGAGCAGTCGAAGCCGGCCGGCGAATCGCCGCCCCAGACGTACGGCACCCCGAGGAAGCGATACGCGAGCGCGACCGCCTGTCCCCCGAGCGTCGCATTCGAGGGCAGGATCTCAGGCGCGAGAAACGTCGGCACGCCTGACATCGATGCCTGTGCGGCCGGCAGCTGCGGCAGCCCGAGCACTGCGGCGGCCCGGCTCGTCCCGGAGTCCGGATGCGCAGCGCGGGCGAGGCCGACGAGAAGCTGAGTGCCGGGCGCGAGCCCGAGCGACGGATCGGAGACGAATGCCCGCAGTGCCACGAGGCCGGACCCCGTGCGCCCCGGCGAGACCGCCTCCTGCAGCGCGACGATGTAGCTACCGCCGTGGAGCGGGATGATCGCGTTGGGGCCGACGACGTAGCTCGTCCCGTCGACGACGAGGCCTTCGACCCTCGCCCCGGCGAGGCCACGGGCGGGAACCACGAGCCTGCGCACGGTGACGCGGCCGTTGAACATCGAGACGTCCTGAAGGACGACGCGGGCGGCGGTGGCCCGCGACGAACCGATCCGAAGGACGGAGCCGTCGGCGGGATAGGCGTAGGACCCCGCTCCCGCCTTGCCGATCAGTGTGCCGTCCGCGGAGCGCACCTCGGCGGGCCCGAGTGTCCCGGCAGCTGCAGCCGGCGCCGCGAAGACGAGCAGTACCGCAGCTACCCCCAGTCCCCGGCGAATCATCGAGGCTCCGAGTCTACTCGCGTCCCTGGCGGTCGGCGAAAACGGGGGGCAGGCCAAAGCGCAGGGTTTCGCCCGCGGCCGAGTCTCTTTAGACGAGGGACGAGCCCCTGACGGCAAACAAGCAGGGCGCAACTGCGGCGAAGCGCCCCACTTGGACAGGGCTCGCCCCTCGACTTTCTTTCGATCTGTGGCCGCGGAGTCCTGGAACTGATCTTGCGGGAGCACGAGGACCCCGACTGGGACGATGAGCTCGTCTTTCTACTGCCCTCAGTGCGCTGAGCTGGAATTCGGCGACTAAGCAGTCGGCCGACGGTCGTTTACTTCCCCTCGCGGGGCAGCCAGTGGTGTGAGGCGCTCGATCAGAGATTCCGGGTGCATGGCTTGCCAGACGGTGAGATAGCCCTCGAGTTCAACGTGTGCGTGTGGAGCTGCGAAGGATCGAGGTCTGGCCGTTGCGTCGATGACTTGATGATCGATCACTTCGACGATGCACTCGCAGCGCTGTAGGTATTCAGCCAGTGAGGCGGCAGAGGCCGCTGAGTCGGTTCGTATTCGCATTTACCGCAGTGACCTCGCCGGCCCGATTCCAGTGAGCAGAGGCCGCCGCCGGGACTCTGCTCACGAGAATCGGTCTCCTTCTGCGTAAAGAGGCTCCGCCGCATCGAGCCCCGCCACGCCTGTGTTCGAAGCATCGGCGGAGGAAGCGGGTTGATCACTCCCCCATCGCGGGTTGATTCGCGCACTTCACTTACCCCAAATGGGGCAGGCGCCAGGTCTCTCGCGAAGACACTCTGCGACTTCGAGAGAGCAATGTGTGCTGGCCGCAGGCACAGAGTTCTTTTCAAGGAGGGGGCGGAGCCGCAGCCGCCCCCTCGTTCTTTTTCTAAACACCACTTGGGGCGCGACAAAGGCCACCGTAGTGACGGCAACTTCAGAGGGCAGGCGGAGTCACTTTTGGAGGGCGGTCTTAGGGGATACCGCGCCGCGCGACGGCGGCTCGATCTACGCGCGGGTGGGAGAGCGGAACCGCCCCATTTACTTGAAGAGGGATTGCCCCCGCGGGAAAATGCACGGCCGGCGACTGCGGCGACGCCGACCTGCAGATACGAGGGCCGACCCCCCGCCGTCGAGTTCGCCTAAGCCGTACCCGCTCCTGCCCATCCAAGTGATAGATCGGGCCGCCCTCCTTCGCCTTCCAACAGCGCAAGTAGCGAACATCTCGACACAGAGGACGCGGGCGACGGCCTGCACACCGCCTCTGGTGAGAGCCGAGTCCGGCGAGCTCACCGAGAGAAGGACATCGAGTGAGGCTGCCTCCGTCTCGCCCCGGGACTTGGAGCACGAGCCGGCCGTCTTCTCGACGCGGATCGAGCTTGAGCCTTGTGCTGTGGGTAAGTGCCCAGGGGCGGCGTCTACAGCTCACGCCGCAGATCGGTCGCTTCCCGGGGAGAGCTGGGACGCGACCGACGGATCCCTGGGCAAGTGTGCAGTTCGCCACAAGCATGCGTCTGCCTTCCTTCAAGCAGGCCGGACCGAACCGCCGCGGCGCGGCGCACGAATCATGTCGACTGCGCCCGCGCCTCTGGCGGGAGGACACTCTCCCCATGGTCCTCGCGCGGACGCAGTCTTCGGCGCCCTGTCGCGCACGTCAGAACGGTGCTGAGCTCGTCGCGCCGATTAGTCAAGGCGTGCTGCGCCCTGAAGGAGTCG
>Ga0193727_1000058_pt1 | contig 31378 bp, 23 predicted proteins | sample H2c2metaG_FD_143051 | JGI IMG/M metagenome (GOLD analysis project Ga0193727, IMG submission 143051) | Soil microbial communities from a riparian zone of the East river system, Colorado, United States - H2c2 | ecosystem: Environmental > Terrestrial > Soil > Riparian zone | place: USA: East River...
AGCTCATTGAGCGTGCTCACGGAGGACGAGAAGGAGCTGGGCGTCGCGTTGGTGGAGATGGGCGCCGGCACGACGGATATAGCCGTTTTCCACGAAGGCAAGATTCGGCATCTGGGAACGGTGAACTACGGCGGAAACAACGTCACCAGCGACATCGTGCAGGGCATCGGGGTGACGCAGGCTGACGCCGAGCGCCTAAAGGAGCGATACGGCTGCGCGTACGAGCCGCTGGTCGATCCTTCCGACATCATCCAGCTCCCGAGCACCGTCGCGCAGGGCGACAGGCAGGTTCCGCGCGAGGTTCTCGCGCACATCATCCACCAGAGGATGGACGAGATCTTCAACCTCGTGCTCAGCGAGATCGAGCGTGCGGGTTTCAAGCAGCGTCTGAACGGTGGTGTGGTGATCACGGGCGGTGCCGCGGCGATGGAGGGTGTGGGCGAGCTCGCCGCTGACGTCTTCGGCACCGGCGTAAGGATTGGCTCTCCCGCCGAGAACATCGGCGGCCTGAGCGACTCGGTGGATGCCCCTCGCTTCGCCACAGTGGTCGGTCTCGCCCTCTACGGAGCGCACCGCTCCTCTGCCGGCTTCGCCCCGCCGAGCGGACGGCACAGAGCCTTGGCCGGCGCAGGCGTCGACAAATTCACCAAACGGATCAAGACCTGGCTCGAGGATTTCTTCTAGCTCGCAGCTTGCCTGTTGTGGCGCCTACCCTTTAAGGCGCTGATCTGAAATCCTCGCCGGTCGTCGGGCGGGGAATCCTCTCCGCGGCTACGCTCGCTTGGTCGGAGCCCCTCACTACGCTCCTTCGCTCCGCTCAGTCGCGGGTCTCCTCCTCGCGCTCGCTTTGGGAAGCCGCTACGAGGACACCCCACCCTCCTTACCACGAAGACTCGTAACTGCGCCCTCGTTTGGCGCCCACATCCGCCCGCCGAGTAAGAAGAAATCCCAAGCACAGATCTCTCACAGCCAACTAACCCGCGCGCCTTGCGCGCGGGCGGCGCTCCGCGCCGCCGCCCGTGGGGATGGTCACCTCTGCCGCGAGTTACGGCGCGCATTGTGCGCGGGTCTCGAACGACATGGGCATGCGCTCGCGACTCTAAGTGCATGCACTTACAGATCTGTCCAAGGAGGCGAGGGTGTCCTCGTAGCGGCTTTCCAAAGCGAGCGCGAGGAGGAGACCCGCGACTGAGCGGAGCGAAGGAGCGTTGTTAGGGGCTCCGACCAAGCGAGCGTAGCCGCGGAGAGGATACCCTCGCCGACCCCGCGCAGAGATGCAAGTCGACGCGCGCCGTCCGAGGTGCAAGCAGCGAGAAAATCATAAAGCTGGCGCGCTCAGGCCGAGTGTGGATAACTCGCTTGACAGGGGTTGTACTTTTTTTGACCCACGTTCGTCTTGCCTATGGTACGAAAGAACTAACAGGGATATACTAGCCCCAGTATTTTTTCCACATAAACGCAGTACCGGAGTTTCCAGCCCGATGATATTCGAATTCGAGGAAAGCCAGTCACAAGCTGCCCGCATGAAGGTCGTGGGCGTAGGTGGCGGGGGCGGAAACGCCGTCAATCGCATGATCGAGGAACACCTGGAAGGTGTCGAGTTCATCTCGGTCAACACCGATGCCCAGGCCCTCCTCAATTCCAAGTCCGACGTCAAAATCCAGATAGGTAAGAAGCTAACCCGAGGCCTTGGCGCAGGCGCGCGGCCCGAGATCGGGAAGCAGGCCATCGACGAGAACAGGGAAGAAGTTTCCCGGGCAATGCACAACGCCGACCTCGTGTTCGTGACCTGCGGCATGGGTGGCGGGACTGGAACGGGTGCCGCACCCGTCCTGTGCGAGCTCGCTCGTGCAGCTGGTGCCCTGACAGTCGGTATTGTCACCAAGCCATTCCTGTTCGAAGGCCGCAAGCGCATGCGCCAGGCCGAGCTCGGCATCGCCGAGATGCGGAAGCACGTCGATACGATGATCGTAGTCCCGAACGAGCGTCTCCTCGCTGTTGTCGGCAAGGGAATACCCTTCCAGGACGCGCTCAAGAAGGCCGACGAAGTGCTCCTCCATGCCACTCAGGGCATCAGCTCGCTGATTAGCGTCACGGGGCTCGTAAACGTCGACTTTGCCGACGTCCGCACCGTCATGCAGGAAGGCGGCTCCGCCCTCATGGGCACCGGCATTGGCCGCGGTGAGAACCGCGCCATCGAAGCGGCGCAGCAGGCGATCGCCAGCCCGCTCCTCGACAACGTCTCGGTATCGGGTGCCACCGGCGTTCTCGTGAACATCACGGGCGGCGCTGACCTGACCCTCGGCGAAGTCCACCAGATCAACGAAATCATCCATGACGCCGTCGGCGAAGACGCCGAGATCATCTTCGGCGCCGTGCATGAGCCCGCGATGCAGGGCGAGATTCGCGTTACGGTCATCGCCACCGGGTTCGACCGCCCGCAGTCTGGGTCGTCCGTTCAGGTGCCGACTATGAGCTCGACTCAGTCTCCGATCGTGAGAGGATCTCCGGTCATTCCGCTGCGTCCAGCGCGCGGAAATGGCGTCATGAGAAACACTCTGAACGAGATGCCGAGACGGAATATTCCGACGCCTCCGACGAGCACTCCAGCCGTGACTCCGGAGAGGGATAAATCGTCTCCTGAGCAGGACCTGAGTGACATGGAAATTCCTACATTTATTCGAAGGCAGATGGATTGACGCGGGTAAAAGTACGGCCAGCGAGTTATGCAGTGGTGGCGGTCTTAGGGATGGTCGCCGTTTGGCTTACACCCGCTCTCGAGCCGAAGCAGATTTTCCCGATGGCCCCGGTCGTCGTCAACCGCCCAGGTCTGGAGCCAGCCGATTTCATGCTCCACCCGGTGGTTATTGAGGCCTCCAACACCGAGCTGCTCGACACCCTCGCGATTTCGGGCGTCATTCAATCCAGCCTCTACAACGCGCTCAACGAGAGCGGCGTAGGCGTCCTTCCGCCCTCTGCCCGCCATCAGCTCGCCTGGTCACTCGCCGACATATTCGAGTACAAAGTCGACATGAGCCGCGACCTGAGACAGGGCGACAAGTTCCACCTGCTCATCGAGCGTCTCCAGAAGCCGAACGGCGCGATCATAGTCCAGAAGGTTCTGGGAGCACGTCTGGCGCTCTCAAACGGTAACAATGCGCTGGAAGCGATTCACTTCGACACGCCGGGATCGCCGTCCGGACAGTATTACGATGCGAAGGGGATGTCCCTTCGCGCCGCTTTCCTCCGCGCTCCCGTGGCTTTCCGTCGTATCAGCAGCATCTTCGGCGCCCGCAAGCATCCGATCTTCGGTGAGTGGCGCAATCACACCGGCACCGACTACGCGGCGGCGCAGGGTACCCCCGTTAGAGCGATCGGCGATGGCGTCGTTGTCTTCGCCGGAAAGAAGGGCGGGTATGGCAACATGATCGACATCCGCCACAGGAATGGCATGGTGAGCCGCTACGGCCACATGCGGAACTTCGCGACAGGCGTACGGCCAGGGCAGCGAGTGGCGATGGGATCCACAATCGGATACGTCGGCATGACCGGATGGGCAACCGGCCCGCACCTTCACTTCGAGATTCGCGTCGGCGGTGTCGCGCGGAACCCGAAGCTCGCTCTCGAGAGCAGGGGCGGCGAACCGATCCCGGCAAACGAGCGCACGCTCTTCCAGAAGATGAAAAGTCAGACGATGGCCAGCCTTGATGGGATGCATTTGGCGAACGTGTCCGACTGACGCCGCCGCAGGCCCGCAGCGCTTATCTTGAACCCGGACTCGAATGTCCGGGTTTTTTTTTGGCCTCAATCAGACCGCTATCAAATGGCAGGCAGGATTATCCGGCGCGCGGGCGACGTACCGACCCGCTCGCTGTGGACGAAAATAAAGGACGTCGCGCTCACCGACGTGACCGTGATCGCGCGGGGCGGCGCAATCCAGGGCTCGCTGGAGAGCCTGGAGCAGGTCCTCCTCGAAGCCGACTTCGGCGTTCCGACCACGATGCGCCTCGTCGCGGAAATCGAGGGCCAGGCGCGGCGCGGCTTCATCAAGACCCAGGAGCAGTTCCTGCAGGCGCTGGAGAAGGCGATTGAGAGCTCGCTCCGCTCCGGAAACAGCGATCCGCGATTCGTTCCCTCCGAGCCGGGACCGACAGTCGTACTGGTGGTCGGCGTGAACGGAGCGGGAAAGACGACGTTCATCGGGAAGTTCTCCGACTTTCTCAGGACGAAAAAGATGTCGGTCCTCATTGGCGCGGCAGACACATTTCGCGCGGGGGCGATCGACCAGCTGCGCGCGTGGTCGGAGCGCACGGGCGCCGATTTCGTGGGTGGCAAGGCTGGCTCTGATCCCGCCGCAGTGGCCTTCGACGCCGTCGATGCGGGGATCAGCCGCGGCAAGGACGTGGTGGTCGTCGATACCGCTGGCCGCCTTCACACGAGCGGGTCTCTGATGGACGAGATGAAGAAGATCGACCGTGTGATCGGCAAACGGCTTCCAGGCGCTCCGCACGAGACGCTGCTGGTGCTGGACGGGACGATCGGGCAGAACGCGGTCGCGCAGGCAAAGACATTTGCGGAGGCGATTCCCATCACCGGGCTCGTCATCACCAAGGTCGATGGAACAGCCCGAGGCGGAATAGTGCTGGCGGTTCACGACGCGTTGAACGTGCCGGTCAAATTCATCGGGACGGGCGAGAAGGCGACGGATCTCGAGGCGTTCGATCCAAGGTCCTTTGCCCACGAGGTTCTCGAGGGCTAGATGTCCAACGAATTCGGCGTTTCTGGTTTCGAGCGCCGGAGCGGCGCGGCGTAGATGGCGGCGACGGAGGCACGGAGCGGGAAAGTCTACCTCGACATGCCCGTCAACTACCTGAAAGGTGTCGGGCCCATGCGCGCGGAATCACTGCGAAAGCTGGGAATCGTCACCGCGCGCGATCTCCTGTTCCACATTCCGCATCGTTACGAAGACGCGAGCACCATCACCCCGATCGCGTCACTCGAGACGGGCATGGACGGGACGATCATCGGCAAGGTGATCTCGAAGGGCATCATTCCCACCCGTAAGGGGCTCAGGATCTTCCAGGCCGTGCTCAAGGACGACAGCGGTATGATCGAGGCGTCGTGGCCCGGACAGCCCTTTCTGGATCGAAGTATCGAGAAGGGCGACATCATGCTTCTCACGGGATCCGTCCGCTTCTACCACGGCCGCCAGCTCCAGCCACGCGAATACGTCCAGCTGGGGAAGGACGACGATGTTGTGAAGGGCGGGAAGGTGCTGGCGGTTTATCCGGCAACCGAAGGGCTCTCGTTCAAGGTGATCCGGGGAATCATCGATCAGCACCTGGACACGCTGCTGCCACTGGTGAAGGAATACCTGCCCGAGGACGTGCTGCGCCCAATCGGGCTCCCGAACCTTCGCAAAGCGCTGGAAATGGTGCACCGGCCGAAGACGATCGCCGAAGGGACGAAGGGGAGATCGCGCCTCGCCTTCGAAGAGCTGCTGTTCGTCCACATCCTTCACCGGCGGGCCAACGCGCTCAAGCGTGAGAAGCGGAGCGGAACGGCGTTCCAAAACCGCAGGGAGCTCACGAGCGCGCTCAAGAAAGTACTTCCATTTACGCTCACCAATGCGCAAACCGCCGCAGTGCGCGAGATCGTTGCCGACATGGCGAGCGACCGGAAGATGCACCGCCTCCTGCAGGGCGATGTTGGTAGCGGAAAGACCATTGTGGCGCTCTTTGCGGCGCTCCTGGCGATGGAGAACGGATTTCAGGCCGCGATCATGGCACCGACCGAGTTGCTCGCCGAACAGCACTTCCGGACGTTCACGAAGCTCCTGGAGCCGCTCGGGATCGGGCCGGTTCTCGTGACGGGGAGCCTCAGCCCGATCGCGAGACGGGCCGCCGCGGAAAAGCTCGCCGGAAGCGAGCCCGTTCTGGTCGTGGGAACCCATGCGCTCGTGCAGGAAAGTGCCGTCTTCGGGCGACTCGGGTTCGTCACGATCGACGAGCAGCACCGCTTCGGAGTCGAGCAGCGCGCCGCGATCTCGGCCAAGGGCAATTCGCCCGACGTGCTTCTCATGAGCGCGACGCCGATCCCCAGGTCGCTCGCGCTGACCATGTACGGCGACCTCGACGTGAGCACACTGGACGAGCGTCCGGCGGGGCGACAGCCCGTGACGACCGTGATGCGTCCGGAATCGGCGCGCGAACGCGTCCTTCAATTCGTGGCGCGGGAGACCGAGAAAGGGCGGCAGGCGTACGTGGTCTATCCCGTGATCGAGGAGTCAGAGAAAACCGATCTCAAAGCCGCCACCACGATGTACGAGCAGCTGTCCGCGGGTCCATTTGCCGGGCGGGTCGTCGCGCTCATCCACGGACGTGTCCCCGCGGACGAGAGAGAGACCATCATGCGGGCCTTTCGCGATGGGAAGATCGATGTGCTCGTGTCGACGACCGTCATCGAAGTGGGAATCGACGTGCCGAATGCGACGGTCATGCTCGTCGAGCATCCGGAGCGATTCGGATTGTCGCAGCTCCATCAGCTGAGGGGGCGTGTCGGCCGCGGCGCCGAGGCGGCGTACTGCATACTGCTGGGTGGCGTTGGTGAGGAGGCTGCCGAACGCCTAAGGATTTTCGTCGAAACGGACGACGGGTTCGAGATCGCGCGCGCCGACCTGCGGCTGCGAGGCATGGGCAATCTGTTCGGCCAGGAGCAGAGCGGGGAGGCGACATTCCGGATCGCCGATCCCGTGCGGGACGAGGAGCTGAACATCGAGGCTCGTGCCGCCGCTGAGAGACTGCTCGAGCGGGATCCCGGACTGACGGCGAAGGAGAACGAGGGAATTCGAAGAGTGCTGAGCGCCCGCTATTCGCGGGCGCTGGAGCTATTCAGAGTCGGCTGATAGGCACCCTTCGGAAAACTGCAACTACACTGCCTCCCGCTTCCGCTTCCCCCTTCCCGCTTCCCGCCCTAGTTGCTCGGATTCGCCAGCCGTTTCTTGATGCGATCCAGTTCGGCATTCGCCTTGGCGAGTTCGTCTTTGCTCTTTGCCAGTTGGTCCTTGAGCGCCGCAATCTGCTCGTCCCTCGACTTGCTCACGACCACCACGGTGTCCGTGACCACCGTCGTGCCCGAGGTGGAGTCAGACGCGGCATGCTTCGCCTGGTTCGCGATTCCCTGGGCGACCAGGGCTGTGCGGCGGAGGACGACGGCCTGGTCGCGGTACCAGCCCGCCGAATCCGTGGCGAGATACGCGTCGAGGGCGGCTATTCCGGCGTCGAGAGACCCATGGTCATTTCCCGGGTCGACCATGTAAGCCGCCTTCCAGAACGCGATCTCCCTGGCCTCGGCCGTCCCCGGATGCCTGAGAACGAACTCGTCGAGAAGCTTGTCAGCCGCGAAATAGTTGCCGGCCTGGACGGTGCCGCGCGCGTTGGCAAGCGTCCGATCCCAATCAGTCTGTAGCTGGGGGTCGAATGCCTGAATTTGCGCGCAAGCCGCCAAGGCCAGCGAAGTAACCAATAGTTGAAAAGCTCTCCTCATGCCGCATCCTCGGACTTTGGTGCATGCTCCTGCTTCTTCTTCGCGCCCGGCGGCTCCACCGGCAGCGTGACGACAAACGTGGTTCCCTCGCTGACCCTGCTTTCCACCGTCGTCTGACCGCCGTGGGCCTCGACGATTTCTTTCGCAATCGCCAGGCCTAAACCCGTGCCCTTGGTTGCGGCCTGCGCCTGGTTGTCGGCCTGATAAAACTTGTCGAAGATGTGGGGCAGCTGCTCGGGGTCGATACCGGCTCCCGTGTCCGCGACGGTAATCACGATGTTGTCATCCTCGCGATCGACCGAGAGCGCTACCCTGCCTCCACGCGGCGTGAATTTGAACGCGTTGGAGACGAGGTTGCCGAGCACCTCGTTGATGCGATCTTCATCCCAGCATACGGTGTCTGGAAGTCCCTCGCCGTGTTTCACGGAGAACGCGATGTCGCGCTGCATGGCGAGGACCGAGAACGAGCTCTCGAGGGTTCGCAACAGGTGCTCGAGGTCAACCGACCGTGCGTCGAGCTTTCCGCCACTCGCCTCGAAGCGGCTGATGTCGAGCAGTCGCTTGACGAGTCTCGTGAGCCCATTTGCCTGTTTACCAATTGTGTAAAGAATTTCCTTCTGTTTTGGCGTCAGCGCACCGAATATCCCCTCCTGCAGGAGCTCGAGATAGCCGATTATGACGTTGATCGGCGTCTTGAGCTCGTGCGACGCCACGCCCACGAACTCGGCGCGCAGTCTTTCGAGACGGGAAAGCTGCTGCGCCATTGCCTTGTAGCTGACGGCCAGCCGTCCGAACTCCGTCGATTCGTTCGGAACCAGCGATAGCTCGTGACTTAGATCTCCCTCGGCGATCGCGTGCATTCCGCGCTCAAGCGCGTACACCGGCCGGCTGATCGACCGCATCAGCCAAATGCCGATCAACAGCGCGAGCAGGAGCGCGATGGGGAGAGCGCCCGCAACCATGCGCTCCGCGTTGAGCGTCTCGTTGGTCGCGTCGGCGACGCGCTGTCGAGTGCTATTGCGCAGTGTCGTCGCGCTGGCGCCGAGCGCGCTGTCGACCGATGCGATCGCCGGGCGGGTGCGTTGTTGCGATATCAACTCGGCGACGGTGCCCCTTCCGGCGGCGGCCTGTTCGTATTCTTCGCGGGCAGCCGCGCGGAGCGTCTCGAGGGACGCCCGGATCTGGGATGCCGACAGGTCGAGCTGGTAGCGCGCGAGTGAATCGGTCAGCGATCCGAGTCCATCGATCTCGCTCTGCATCCGCGCCGCGCTCTTTTGATCGTGAACAAAGAGAAGCGCAACTTCCGCCCGGCGGGCATCATCGGTTCGCTCCCGAAACGATCCGAGAAGCAGCGAAGCCGCGAATTCCCGGTCCCGGAGCAAACGGCTCGTCTCGTAGAGGTGCTCGAGGGATTTGAGGGACAGGAGCAGCGGGACGATCAGCACGAGCGTGATCGAGAACAAGCCCCACCCGAGGCGGGCGCGTAGGGTCATCTTGGCATTTGGGGAGTCGGCAAGCGGGAAAATTATCGTTTGCCGCAGGTGGACGGAACCGCGACGTGATGATAGTCTCCCTTGCATGACACCCAATTCGAGCTTTTCCCTTCCCAGCAAGCGCCTGCGCGCGAGCACATTGGCGTGCGCCTGTCTGCTTACTTTCTCGATCGCGAGCGCCGCGGGCGCCCAGGCAAGTGCCCCACCCAAGCTGTCCACGACCGAGCAGAAGATCCGCGACTACGTCCGCGCCCACGGAGCGGAGCAGGTCAACTTTCTCGAGAAAGCAGTCAACATCAGCAGCGGAACGTTCAACCTGCCCGGAGTGCGCGCGGTGGGGAAGCTATTCGAGCCCGAGTTCGCTTCCGTCGGCTTCGAGACGAAGTGGGTCGCGCTGCCTGACGCCGTGGGCCGGGCCGGCCATCTCTTCGCGGAGCGAAAGGGCACCAAGGGCAAGCGCCTCCTCCTGATCGGTCATCTCGACACCGTATTCGAAGGCGACAGCGAAAGATTCGTTCGGCTCGACACGCTGGCCTCCGGGGCGGGAAGCTCCGACATGAAGGGTGGCGACATCGTGATCCTCTACGCGCTCAAGGCGCTCCAGAGCGTCGGCGCGCTCGACGGAACCCGAATCGTGGTCGCGTTGACGGGAGACGAAGAAGATGCCGGCCCGCTGCACCTCGTGTCGCGTCAGCCGCTGATCGATGTCGCAAAGCGTAGCGATGTTGCCCTCGCGTTCGAGGAAGACGCGGGCAAGGGAACCGTCGCGCGGCGTGGGATGAGCGGCTGGGAGCTGGTGGTGAGTGGGAGACAAGCGCATTCGTCGGGAATCTTCTCGCCCGGCACGAGCTACGGCGCGATTTACGAAGCCGCACGAATCCTGAACGGATTTCGCGAGAAGCTGTCGAATGAGCAGTACCTGACGTTCAATCCAGCCGTGATAGTTGGCGGGACCGACGTCACCTACGACTCGACGAAGATCTCGGGGACCGCGGCGGGTAAGGACAACATCATCGCTCCGCGCGTGTTCGCCCGCGGCGATCTCCGCTTCATCACGCAGGATCAGCTGTTGAAAGCTCGTGCTGCGATGCGCGCGATCGTGGACGACCACCTGCCCGGCACCCTCGCGACCATCAAATTCGAGGATGGAAATCCCGCCATGCCCCCAACCAAAGGCAATCTCGCCCTTCTGGCGGTGGAGGATTCCGTCAGTCGCGCACTAGGGCAGGGTCCGGTTGAAGCGCTCGATCCCGGCAAGCGAGGCGGAGGGGACATCTCCTACATCTCCGAGTACCTCGACGCCCTCGACGGACTGGGTGTGAAGGGAATGAGATCACACACTCCTGACGAGCGCGTGGATCTCCGTTCGATCGGCCCGGCAACGGAGCGCGCGGCGATTCTCATCTACAGATTGACACGCTAGCGCGCCAAGCCAGAACGCCTGTATGAAGGCTCCGAGCGATTAGCTGAAACGCTGTTGGCCCCCTGCTTTGGTTCTGTGGATGCCTGATCGCGTGAATTTCTCGATCAGGAAACGCAAAAAAGGCCCGCCTCAACTCGAGGCGGGCCTTTCTTTACTATCGTGCCAATCAATACCCTTGATTCTGGGTCAGGAGTGGCGCGGTATCGAGCTCACGCTGTGGAATCGGCAGGAGCGTCTGGAACGCCGGGACGCCCTGAAGAAGCGCTTCGCCCGTGCGAACCATGTCCGGCCATCTGTCGCCCTCGAAAGCCAGCTCCAGACGGCGTTCCTTTGCGACTGCCGCGGTGACGGATGCCAAAGTGCCGCCCACCGTCGGAAGCGCCGCCACACCGGCCCTTACGCGCAGCCGATTGGCCTCGGCGAGCGCTTCGGGGAAGCGGGCGAGGTGAGCGAGTGCCTCCGCGCGAATGAGTATCACTTCGCCAAGGCGAATCACGTGCAGGTCCTCATCCCCCGACGGATTTCTGAACTTCGACGCGTAGATGCGGCTCGTGCCCTGCAGCGAAATGTTGTAGATCCCACGCTCGTCCGTCGGATGGTATGTCGAGAATTGGGTTCCGTTCGAAGCCGGGTCATACGCGATGAGTATGCTCGGAGCTGGTGCCACCTCATAGCGGCCACCGAACGGCTTGGGCAGAAAGTAAAAGCTGACCAGCTGCGACTGCGTCGGAAGGAAAGTGATTCTGAAAATGTCTTCCGGCGTGTCATTTCCGGTCGCGTCAAAGAGATCGGCGTATTCCGGAGCCAGGGAATAACCCATTGATTCGACCGTAGCCGCTGCCGCCTCGGCACCTGCCCAATCCTGCTGATAGAGCCGGACGCGAGCTTCGATTGCATACGCGGCCCCAATCGTTGCCTGCCGCGTGTCCGAATCATTGGTGATCAGCTGCTCCGCCTGGGCCAGGTCGGCGAGGATCTGGGTGTAAACCGCCGCCACCGTCGATTTGGTAATCTGTCCCGCCTCGACAGCGTTGGTGACCGGCTCGAGGCGAAGCGGAACCTCACCCCACATCCGGACAAGGTTGTGATACTGGAGCGCGCGCAGGAAATACGCTTCACCCAGAATCTCGTCCTTTTCTCCCGCCGAGAGGTCGGCGACGTCCGGGACGTGTTTCAGAATCTGGTTGGCTCGATTGATCCCGTCGTACATCGCTACCCAGATCGAATTGTCTGTAAAGTTGTCAGATCTCAGCTGGTGGACCTCGGCATCGGCGTAATCGTCGAAGGTCCCGGTGAAGCGCATGTTGTCGGAAAGAAGCTCCGTCCAGTCGATTATTCTGTGACCGTATGAGCCGCCGGCTTGCAGCGCCTGATACGCGCCCGCCAGAGCCGCCCGCGCGCCGATCGCGTCGTTGATTGCGATGTCCGACGGAACCGAGCTTGTCGGCGGCACGTCGAGCACCGAGCTGCACGCGGTGAATAGCACCGCGGATGAAAGCATCAGTAGTTTGAATCGCATGATTTGGGTTGTCCGGGGTTTGAGGTTTCGCATGGCTTGGCTACCACTCGCCACTAACGCCCACCATCCATACGCGGGCGAGTGGGTAGGCGTAAAACTCGGTACCGAGTGCGGTGCCGCCACCGGAGCCAAAGCTGTTCACATCCGGGTTGTAACCCGAGAATTTCGTCCAGGTGTGCAGGTTGCGACCTGAGACGTAGAGCCGCGAGTTCGCCATACCGATGGCGTTCGAGAAGGAGCTGGGAACCTTCAAGCCCAGCGTCAGGTCCTGCAAACGCGCGTACGAACCTGGCTCGAGCCATCTGCTCGAAGAGAGCGTTGCGTTCGAAGTTCCGTCGAAACTCGCGCGTGGCTGGTTGGTAATGTCGCCGGGTTGCTGCCAGCGGCTCAGAACGTCGGCGAACTTGTTGTCGAAGTTGAACCCGGCGTCGTCGGCAAATTCCCGAATGCCGTTATAGATCTTGTTGCCGCCGCTGAATGTGAGCGTGGCGCGCAAATCGAACGGTCCAAAGCCGAGAGTGTTCGTCAGTCCGCCCCAATACGTCGGTTGCGGATTCCCGATTACCACCCGGTCGTCGGCGTTGACAGCGCCATCGCCGTTAGCGTCATCGTACATTGCGTCGCCGGTCGCTGGATCTACGCCGGTGAAACGAATGAGAAAGAAGGCGCCGAGTGGCTCTCCGACACGTACAGAATTGGCGAACCCGCTTTCGATGGGCTGGTCCTGGAAGAGCGAGGTAACACGGTTCTTGTTCGTCGAGTAGTTGAAGCTCGTCGACCACGAGAGGCCTCCGGCTCCGTTACCGCGGATGTTCTCCGTGGTGAGCTCGAACTCGAAGCCCTTGTTCTCGATATTGCCGACGTTGTCGGTGAAGGTCGTAAATCCACTCGTCGCGGTTATGGGCCGCGATATGAGAAGGTTCGACGTCTTCTTGCTGTAGTAGTCTCCGACCAATCCGATCCGTCCGGAGAACATCGTCCAGTCGAAGCCGACGTCCGCTTCCTTGGTCTGCTCCCACTTGAGATCGGCGTTGCCGAAGTTCGACGGGAAGATGCCGGCGATTTTTCCGTAATTCGCCGAACCGAACGAGGCCCGGGCAGCGTTGTTGCCGATGCCCTGGTTCCCGGTAACACCATAACTTCCGCGGAGCTTGATCGACCCGAGTCTTGAAAGACCACCCAGCATCGGCTCCTGCGTGATCACCCAGCCGATGGAAGCGGCTGGAAACACGCCGTATTTATTGTTCGCTCCGAACCTCGAAGAACCATCGGTCCGGATGCTGGCGCTGAGGAGATAGCGATCAGCCAGGTCGACGTTGGCGCGGGCAAAATATGAAACAAGGTTGTTCGCGCTCCGACTCGCGTCGTAGACCGTTACGGTCGTCGCATCGCCGACGTCGTGCAGCGCGGGGCTGCTGAACCCCGTGCCCTCGACAAAGTTGAGCTCGGTGCGATTGCGCTCCGTGCTGGCACCTACAATCGCGGTGAGGTTGCCTCTGCTGCTCCCTGACCACGGGTTGAGCGTAAAGAAGCCCTCTCCCACGAACCTGTTGCCCGTATTGTAGCCCGACGTCGCGTCGCCACCGGTTCCACCGTTCTCGTCCACGACCAGCGGTGATCCCCATAGCCGTTCATGGAGCACGAGCTGATCACCCGAGAGCCGCCCAGTGAACTGCACCCAATTGGTCAGGTTGTAGCGTCCTTCCGCGTTGGCGATAACTCGCTGCGTCGTGGTCGGATTGTAGTCAAAGGTCGCAATCGCGACGGGATTCGTATATGCGAGTCCCTCGTTTGACGTGGTGAACGTCCCATCAGCGTTCTTGACAGGAAGATTGGGCTGGACCGCAATGGCGTTCATGACGGTTCCTGAAATGGTGTTGTCGCCGACCGTGCGGTAGTTGATCTCTCGCGCCAGAGCGATCGAGCTGCTGAACGAGAGCTTGTCCGTCGCGTTGATGTCCACGTTGGCGCGACCGCTCGCCCGGTTGTACGCCGAGCCGATCGCGATTCCTTCCTGGCCGTAATAGCCGCCCGTCACGTAATACTTCACGCGCCCGCTTCCGCCTGAGAGCCCGATATTCATGTCTCTCACGGGGGCGGTGCGATAAATCGCGTCCTGCCAGTCGGTCTCGACGAGGTCATCGACGCCGGCCACGAAGCCGAAGTCGGCCGGGTCTTCTCCATCATTCGTCGCTGCTTCAGCCATGTACTCCACGTACTGCTTGCCATTCAGCATATGCAGTTTGCGGTCGAGCGACTGCGACCCGGTGTAGCCGCTGATCGTGATCTTGTTGCTTCCGGCGACGCCGCGCTTGGTCGTAATCAGAACGACACCGTTCGATGCACGCGAACCGTAGATGCCAGCCGAGGCTGCATCCTTGAGAACCGTGATTGATTCGATCTCGTCCGGATTGAGCGAGGTCACTGCCGTCAGATCCTGGCCTCCGAACCCGACCTGCGAGAAGTCGTCCGTCTGAATCGGCGTGCCGTCGACGACGTAGAGAGGCTGGTTGCCTGCGGTCAGGGAGGACGATCCCCTCACTCGAACCGAGATTCCGTTGCCTGGTGTGCCGGCATTCTGCGTGACCTGCACGCCGGCTGCCTTGCCCTGAAGCGCACCATCGATTCCGGCGATCGGGGTGTTCTGAATATCGGTCCCCTGCACGGTCGTCAGCGCGCCCGTCACTTCAGCACGGCTGCTCGACCCATACCCGACGACGACGACCTGTGACAAAGTCGTGACCACGGGTTGCAGAACGATGTCGGCCGCGACGGTCGTTCCCGGGTCGACGTTGGCAGTCACCGTCCGCAGGCCAAATCCAATGCGCTGGACTCTGACCGTAGCGGGGCCGACCGGAACGCCACTGAAACTATAGATCCCCGACGCGTCGGTAGCCGTCGAGCGATTGGTGCCCACGAGCTGGACCTGCGCTCCCGGCACCGGCTGATGCGATATCGAGTCGATGACCGTGCCGCGCAATGTACCCGTCCCCTGCGCCGCCGCGGTCCGCAATGGCAGAAGCATCGCCATCGCTGCGATCACGATCAATTTCCAACCGATCTTCAAATTCCTCATCGTGCCTCCTCCTCTGGATGTAGCGTTGGACATCTCTTTCTTCACCGCGGCGGGAGTGTCACATCTCCCGTCCGCGGGTCGTACGTGCTGCCTGCGGGGAGCAGCGAGACGCGGATATCTGCCGCGCCAAGAGTCCCCGCCTGAATTGGAGTAACCCGTGAGCGACGGGCGTCGAGAATCATCACCGAGCTCTTCCCGAGAACCGTCCACTTTCCATCGGGCGTCACCTTGAGCGCCGTTCCCTCGTCGATGCCCACGCCGAGCAGCGATGGTCGCTCGAGAATCACGCTGAACAAGCGATTCTCCCGCTGACGCCGCAGGAAATGCTGATCGACGATCGCGTTGTGAACGAAGCCAAGTCCGGGCACGATCTCGATCGCTCGCCGCGTGATCCTGGAGAACGATGGGGAATCGACGGCCGCCGTCATTCCCGGCCAGAACTGATTGCCGGTGATCATCGAGTCGCTCATGACCGCCGCGCCCGCCGATGTTCCACCGACAACCGCACCCGCTTGAAAGCGTTGGTGAATCGCGCGCAGCGCCCCCGATCCGTGAAGGGCCGCGGTCAGCAGCGACTGGTCACCGCCCGGAAACCAGATTCCGGTCGCGGTCGCCAGCTTTCGCACGACGGCATCGTCGTCGGCCTGCGCACGCGTCACGTTCACCACGAATGCATCGGCGCCGAGGCTGTCGAGCTCTGCTTCTTTCTCGGCTCCCGTTGCGACGGCATCCGACGTCGCCATTGGCAGAATTGCGATGCGCGCCTTGCCGGGACCGCCCGCCAGATCGACAAAATGACGAACGAGCTCCGCCGGCTGCGTTCCGCCCCCGACGATCAACAGCGTTCCCTTCGGCTCATCGGCGCTGACGGGTTCTGACCACCGCGCCCCACGCATCGAGTGCGACGTCGGAGCGCACCCCGCCGCTAGTGCTGTCAGAAGCGCCGCGCGTACCAAACCACTCGGAGTCACCATGGGCGTCACGAGGCGGCCCTCGATTTCCGATCCGAAATCACGATCATCGCGGGCGACGCGCCCAGGCGCCGCGAGACGCGATTGGCTGCGCGCAGCACCTTCGGGATGAGGATTCGGCGGCGCTTCGGACCGAGGCGGATGCCAGGGCCATTGATGCTGAGCGCAGCGATCACGTCGCCGAGGTGATTCCGGATCGGCGCCGCGATAGCTCCGAGCCCCGGCTCGAGCTCGTCCACCGCGACGGCATATCCGTGATGACGCACCCGTGCCAGCTCGCGCTCGAGCTCCGCGCGTGACGTGATCGTCTTCGGACCAAACCTGGTGAGACGGAGCAGCGCCGGCATGGGATCGGTGAGCGCGAGGAGAACCTTGCCAGTCGATGTCGCGTGGGCCGGCCAGCACCGTCCGATCTCTGGCGTTGCCCCGAAAAGAAAGCGCCCCTGCGCTTCGTCGACAACGAGAATCTCTCCTTCCGAGATCACCTCGAGGGTTGCCGTCTCGCCCGTCTCCTCGGCGAGCCGCACCAGCTCGTCGTGCGCAATGGCGCGGAGATCGGTGGTCGATAGCGCGGATGCGCCCAGTGCGATCAGCCCCGGCCCGAGACGATAACCACCGGTTGCGGCATCGCGCGCAACCATACCTTCCGTCTCGAGCGCACCGACCAGTCTGAAAACGGTCGCTTTGCTCAGTCCGGTGGCAGTTCCGAGCTCGGTGATTCCGTAGGCGCTGCCTGAGCGTCCAAGTATCTTGAGGACGCTAATAGCGCGCACAACCGATCGCGTACCTGATAGACGGGTATTGGAACGCGGTTTCATTTGGCGTCGCTACAATGTTTGGCGTGCCTGAGCTTGTCAAGCTATTTAACGGTATGCGCCTGATGTTCTCGGCAGGCGACAGCTCACAGGCGGCAGGCGATGAGGCGACATCGCGGTGACATTCGCGCCGGCGCGGTTGACACTGGCCATTGAAGGCGCCTAGCTTGCCGCCCGAGCGCTCCTCTCCACCACGAAATCATGACCGTAGTCCCTTACTCTCGAATATCAGAGCTGCCATCCCACTCAGGGCAGAGTGTGCGCGTCCGCGGCTGGGTCACGCACGTCCGGTCCTCGGGCAAGGTCGCGTTCATCGTCATGCGCGATGGGACAGGCTTGCTTCAGGCAGTCCTCGTCAAAAACGCGGTGTCGGCCGAATCATGGGAGCGGTTCGGCAAGCTGACGCAGGAGACTTCCATCGAGGTCGAGGGCGAGGTTCGTCCCGATGCGCGCGCGCCGGGTGGGTTCGAGCTCGGCGTCAAGGATCTCTCGATCTACGGAGAGAGCCCGCTGGACTATCCCATCCAGCCGAAAGAGCACGGCATCGACTTCCTGCTCGACAACCGGCACTTCTGGCTGCGCACGCCGAGGCAGCGCGCGATCGGACTCGTGCGGCATGAGGTCGAGCAGGCGATCCGCGATTTCTTCTACGAGCGGGGTTTCACGCTCGTGGACACTCCGATCCTTACGGCGGCGATCGGCGAGCGAAGCGGACTGTTCGGTACCGAGTACTTTGACCTGGGGACCGCGTACCTGGCGCAAACCGGCCAGCTGTACGGCGAAGCGGCCGCGGCGGCATTCGGGAAGATCTATTGCTTCGGCCCGACGTTCCGCGCCGAGAAATCCAAGACGCGACGACATCTCACTGAGTTCTGGATGGTCGAGCCTGAGGTCGCCTTCAACGACTCGAACGACAACATGCGTCTCCAGGAGGAGTTCGTCTCGTACATCGTGGCCCGGGTCGTCGAGCGCCGTCAACCCGAGCTGAAGGAGCTGGAGCGCGACATTTCCAAACTCGAGAAAATCAAGGCGCCGTTTCCCCGCATCGACTACAGCGATGCGGTAAAGATCCTGCAGGGGAAGGGAAGCGAGGTGAAGTGGGGCGACGATCTGGGCGCGGAGGACGAGTCACTGCTCGTCGAAGGGCACGACACTCCGGTTTTCATCTACAATTACCCGAAGCAGGCGAAAGCGTTCTATATGAAGGAGAATCCAGCCGATCCGCGCACGGTGCTGTGCGACGATCTGCTGGCGCCGGAAGGTTACGGAGAGATCATCGGCGGATCTCAGCGCGAAGACGATCACGACAAGCTTCTCGCCAGGATCAAGGAGGAAGGTCTGCCCGTTGATGCCTACAACTGGTATCTGGATCTGAGGAAGTACGGCACATTCGTCCACTCGGGATTCGGGCTCGGGTTGGAGCGAACCGTGGGATGGATTTGCGGGATACATCACATCCGCGAGGCAATCGCGTTTCCACGTACCATGAATCGTCTGCGCCCATGACGGTGCGGCCGCTCGTGTCTGGCACAGGCAAATACTGAGGGCACTCCGATGGGATTCGAGCAGTACCACGAGCCGGCGAGCGAGCTGTCAGCGAAAACTCGCACCTTTGCGCGGATGATCACGTCGCTGATCGAAGAGGCCGAGGCGATCGGCTGGTACGAGCAGCGCCTCTCGCTGGAGAAGGACCGTTCGGCGCGCGACATCATGCGCAACGCGCAGCACGAGGAGTTCAAGCATTTCGGGATGGACCTGGAGTTCCTCCTGCGGAAGAAACCCAAATGGCGAGAGGTCATGCAGGGGATTCTTTTCAAGCCCGGTGACATCGTGGAGCACGGCGAAGAAGCTGAAGAAGAAAGCGCCGAGTAGGCTGCCAGCCGGCGGGGTGGTCGTGGAAGAAAGGTGCTCGGAGTCCAGACCCATCTGGCGGAATTGCGGACCCGGTGAAATCTTCTTCTCATGATGGTTCTCTCAGCGCTCCGGCCGGACGCCGGCCTTCTCGAGTTCCTGGCCCACAGGGCCCGCTCGGCGTCCGCGCGTCGCCTCGCGATCGACGTCGTGGTCAGCGTTGCGGCGTTCTACGCGGTGTTCCGCTGGAACCCCGCAGCGCGGCTTGTGATTGCGAGTGCCGCCGTTGTCCTATTCTTCTACGGCGCGTGGGGACTGCTCGACCGGGCTCGAGCCCGGGCTAGCCTCGCGAACAATCGCTGGACTGAAGTGGCCGGGCTATTGGAAGCGCTCCGCGCTCTCTGTGCAGTGATCGGAGTAGTCGCGGGCGCCGGAGTCTTGTTCGCCGTGTGGGCACTCGCGCTCGGTACCGGCTGGATACACTAGTCGCGCGAAGTCCGGACCGCGAATGGATCTCCGACGCGAAGGGTGAGGACACCCGGAAGCGTCGCGTTGACACCGCGGTCGAGTGGATGGCTGAGGGAAAATCGCGCAACTGGAAGTACGAAAAGCGCTGATGGCGCCCGAGGCCGGCCTAAGCCGGCGACTGATGAGTCTGAGGCCCGCGTGGGGCGCGGAGTTTGCGGCGTGACTGAGTGAAGCTCACTTCCACCCGCTCAGGGAGAAAAAACATGAAACTCATTGGTCCGATGTTGTTAGCGGCAACGCTGGCTGGACTCGCATGCACCGAGGCCACGTCCCCCGGTGCGCCGATCAATGAATTGCCGCGCGATCTCACGGGGTCGGAGTCCAAGATCATCGGTGGCAGCAACGAATTCGCGTTCGATCTGTTTCGGACGGGGAATCTTGCGCAGCACAAAGCCAACGTTTTCATCTCGCCTCTCAGCGCATCCATGGCGCTCGGCATGACCGCCAACGGGGCCGACGGCGCCACTTACGAGGAGATGCGTACCGCGCTCAAGTTGTCCGGCGCAACGAGAGAGGAGGTCGGCGCCGGCTACAAATCGCTCATCACAATGCTGCGGGGGCTCGATCCAGGGACCCAGTTCAGCATCGCGAACTCCATATGGTACGAGCAGACATTTCCGTTCAACGCGTCGTTTCTGGACGAGAGCAAACAGTATTTTGACGCGCAGGTTCAGGCACTCGACTTCACCAACCCGTCGGCGGTCTCGACAATCAACTCATGGGTGAGCGAACAAACGAACGACAAGATTCCAAAGATTCTGGAGGGCATCTCGCCGGATGAGGTGATGTTCCTCGTGAACGCGATCTATTTCAAGGGGATCTGGCAGAAACAATTCGACAAGGCGAGGACCGTCGATGCGACCTTCCACGCCGCCGACGGAACGACAGCGACCGTTCCAATGATGGCCAGAGGCGAGGGAGTCCAGTATGCCGTCACGTCCGAGTACTCGGCAGTGGATCTTCCATACGGGAACTCTGCCTTCACGATGACGGTGGTTCTCCCAAGCGCGGCCGCGGATATCGACGCGTTCGCGGAATCTTTCGACCAAGCGAAATGGAATTCACTCGTGACCTCGTTCCATGACACCAACCTCGAGGTTTTCCTGCCGCGCTTCAGATTGGAATGGAAGCGCGTGCTGAACGACGATCTCCAGCAGCTCGGCATGCGACTCGCATTCTACGGCGCGGATTTCACGCGAATGTCGCCTCGCGGGCGCGACCTCGTCATAACAAATGTCATTCAGAAGACTTTTGTCGATGTGGACGAGGAGGGAACCGAAGCGGCCGCTGCGACGTCAGTCGGGGTTGGAGTTACTTCGATGCCGGCTTCTTTCCGGGCGGACCGGCCGTTCCTGGTTGTGATTCGGGAGCGTTTTTCCGGAACGATCCTCTTTCTCGGAAAGATCGCGAAGCTACCAGCGTGATTTCGCGAGGGTCGCCTGACGGGTTGACCTGAGGGTCACTTCCCGTCGGGCGATCCCCCAGCGCGTTCGGCGAGTTTTGCCTCATCCCACAGTGCGTCGAGCTTATCGAGACCCGCGTGGGGAACGTCGATGCCGCGCTCACGCGCCATCTTTTCGATCAGCTGAAAACGGCGCTCGAACTTGGCGTTGGCTTTGTCCAGCGCGATCGAGGAGTGGACGCCCGCTTTCCGGCACAGATTGACGACCGCGAACAAGAGATCGCCGAGCTCCGCTTCGAGAGCGTAGTGACGTTCGTCGAGGACGGGAGGAGCGCCAGGCTTTGGCGGCGGCGATTTCTCGAGCTCGGAGCGCACTTCCCCCAGCTCCTCCTCTACTTTGCTCGCAGGCCCTTCCACGTCGGGCCAGTCGAATCCCACACCCGCGGCCCGGTCCTGCAGTCGATGCGCACGGTGCAAGGCCGGTAATCCCGACGGAAGTCCCTCTGAAATGCTCTTCCGCTGTCTCGATTTCATCCGCTCCCACGGTTCTTTCGCGGCGTCACCGTAGAGGTGCGGATGCCTCCCCTTCATCTTGGTGATGAGTCCCTCCGCCACGTCGGCGAACGAGAAAGACCCGCGCTCCTCCGCCAACACCGAGTGAAAGAGCACTTGGAGCAACAGGTCACCGAGCTCCTCGCGAACGAGCTTGTCGTCCTGGAGACGAATCGCGTCGTCGAGCTCGTGCGCCTCCTCGATGAGATATGGTCGAAGCGATTCGTGCGTCTGGGCCGCGTCCCATTCGCAGCGCGCGCGCAGATCGCGCATCAAACCGAGCACGTCGGCAAGCGGGTCGATGTTGGTCGTGTTCATAGGATCAGTGTTACGCGGGCGAAGTTTCTTGAAGGCACCAGTGGTCGGGGGTATACTACTCGCAACATAAACTAAGCGTTGATGAAGCAAACTTTAGCTCGCGCCCGGGTCGAGATCGATCTTGGCGCGTTGCAGCGTAATGGAGCGGCGGTCGCGCGGCGCGCCGGTGTTCCGCTTCTTCCGATGGTCAAGGCCGACGCCTACGGTGTGGGTGCCGCGGCGGCGGTGCGGGCGCTCGATGTTCTGGAGCCGTGGGGATACGGAGTGGCAACGGTTGTGGAGGGCGAGGAGCTTCGCGATCTGGGCGTTGCGCGTCCGCTCGTCGTGTTCACACCTCTGCTCGAGCACGAGCTCGGGCGAGCTCGATCCGCACGACTGACGCCGACGCTCGGCTTCGCGTCGGAGATCGAGGCCTGGCGCCGTGCGGGGGGCGGCGCGTGGCATCTCTCGATCGACACGGGCATGAGCCGCGCGGGCATCCCGTGGCGACAAGTGAGTGAGATCAAGCATCTGACTGAGCTCGCGCCGCCGGAAGGCGCGTTCACGCACTTTCATTCGGCCGAGCTCGACGATGGAACGCTCGAGGCGCAGGAGCGGCGGTTTCGCGACGCCCTGGCGTCTCTCCCGTCCCGCCCGAGACTGCTGCACACCGCCAACAGCGCCGCGGTCGCGCGGGAGGGCAGGAGCAACTGGGATCTCGTGCGTCCCGGAATCTTCCTTTACGGCGTCGGCAGCGGAAATAGCGCCGGGCTTCAGCCGGAGCCGGTGGTCAACCTCCGCGCTCCAATCGTCGAGATCCGAAATCTCGAAGCAGGAGACACCGTGAGTTACGGCGCGACGCTTCGGGTCGAGCGCGCGGCCCGAATCGCGACCCTCTCCGTCGGCTACGCCGACGGGTATCCGAGATCGCTCAGCGAACATGGGTCAGTGCTCGTAGGAGGAACGTTGGCACCTGTCGCGGGAACGATAACCATGGATATGACGATGATCGATGTCACAACCGTTCGATGCGAAGTCGGTGACGTCGCCACTCTGATTGGCAGGGCGGGAGACACGGTGCTTACCCTCGAGCGCGTGGCGGACGACGCGGGCATGTCTCCGTATGAGCTGCTCACCGGACTGCGATCGAGAGCAGAACGGGCTTACACGGAAGCGGGCAGTTGAAGCGAGCCGTCATCATCATTCTCGACGGTGTCGGCATCGGCGAGGCCCCCGACGCAGCTCTCTACGGAGACGCGGGGAGCGACACACTCGGCAACGTTGCACGCGCGTGCGGTGGTCTCGCGCTTCCGCGGCTTGAGCGGTTTGGACTGGGGAACATTCGTCCGCTCGAAGGCCTGCGGCGTCGGGGCGACGCCGCAGGTGCCTGGGGCACGATGCGACCAGCCTCAGCGGGCAAAGACAGCACCGCCGGTCACTGGGAGATCGCCGGAGTCCACCTCGACCGTGCCTTCCCGACTTTTCCCAACGGATTCCCGCGCGAGGTGATCGACCAGTTCGCTCGCGAGACGGGACGCGGCGTGATCGCCAATGTTGTCGGGAGCGGCACGGACGTGATCGAGAGGTACGCGGCAGAGCACCGCAAGACGGGAAGCTGGATTGTCTACACGTCCGCGGATTCGGTGTTTCAGATTGCCGCCGATGAGCAAGTCATTCCACTTGACGAGCTCTACCGCGCCTGCGAGATCGCGCGGAAGATGCTCAAGCCTCCCCACGATGTGTCGCGGGTGATCGCGCGTCCGTTCGAGGGAAAGCCCGGCGCGTACAAACGCACTCCAAACCGCCGCGACTATTCGATCGAGCCTCCTTCGGAAACCCTGCTCGATGCGCTGTCAGCGGCTGGAATCACGCGCGCCGGCGTCGGCAAAGTCGACGATTTGTTTGCCGGACGGTCCCTGACATCGCGCCATACGGCGTCGAACGCCGAAGGCATTCGCGGCATCAAGGATTGGCTCTCGACGGCGGAGAGTGGGTTCCTGTTTGCCAACCTAGTAGATTTCGACCAGTTGTACGGGCACCGCAACGACGTTGCGGGGTTCTATGGTGCGTTGCGCGAATTCGACGCGGCACTTCCTTCCATCACATCGCGGCTCAAAGAGGACGATCTGCTGTTCATTACGGCCGACCACGGCAATGATCCTACAACGCCTTCCACAGATCACGCGCGAGAACGTGTCCCTTTGCTGGCCGGAGGCATGCGTGTGGTACCGCGCGATCTGGGCGAGCGCGACACATTTTCGGATCTCGGCGCGACCGTTGCGGAATGGTTTGGCCTCTCTTTCAGGGGTCGCGGCAAATCGTTTCTGTCAGAGCTGGTAGTCTGATGAAGCGGGAATCGGAGCAGGACACCTCCCTCCGGGAGGCCGCATCGCGCGCGCTGGAAAACGCGTACGCCCCCTATTCGAACTTCCGCGTCGGGGCTGCTCTGCGCGCCAGGAGCGGCGAGCTCATCACGGGCTGCAACGTCGAGAACTCAGTGAACGGCCTCGCAATGTGCGCGGAAACCCTTGCGGTGGCTTCTGCTGTCTCACAAGGACTCACTGAATTTGACGAGATCGCCATCATGACGGAGGACAGCGAGCCCACGCCTCCGTGCGGCGCGTGCAGACAGGTCCTGAACGAGTTCGCACCGAACATCAAAATCTCGAGTTACACGCGCGAGGGAAAGGAAGCAACGTGGACGCTTTCCGAGTTGCTTCCCAATGCTTTCGTGCTGAACCCTTCACGTGGAAGAGTGTAGTGAAGCTTTCGTCATTTCTGCCGCGATTGTTCGCGACCGCGGCGTTGCTCGTTTCGATAGGGTCGTGTTCGGAGAAGCTGGACAGCTCAGGGGTTTGCCCCGTTCTGTGTCCACAAATCGGCGACGACGTCCAGAACGTGATCATCGACGCAGTCGTTGTCGACACGACTGTGCCCGCCCTCTCGGGACTCGGGACTGAGCCGGGCCTGCTGCTGGCGTCCCGCGGGGACTCGCTCGATTCGCGCGTCGTCATCCGCTTCGACTCCCTTCCCGAGACCTTTGTGCCGACCGGCGGCACGGAGACACCAATTACCACAGTCGACAGCGCCTACCTACGGCTCTTCCTCGATACGACCTCGATCAAAGGCGCCGAGCCGGTTACGATCGAGGCGTACGACGTCGACACGACCGCGGACGACACTTCCTCCGCGGCGATACTGGCGCTCTTCCGTCCCGACCGATTCATATCGTCGCAGACATTCGGTCGGGGCGAGCTCACCGACACGCTCAAGTATTTCATCGACAACGCGGCCGTCCTCGCCAGGATTCAGAGCAACGTACCGCTTCGCATCGGCCTCCGCGCGGTCAGCATAGGCTCGACGCAGATGCGGTTTCTGTCCAGCGAAACGGGATTCGGGCCGCTGCTCTTTTTCCGGGCGACGCCGGATACCACTACTAAGCCGCTACAGAACTTCCCATTCTCCAAGACGCCAGTCGGTCAGGGCATCATCGCCACCGATCTTGCCGACTATACGGTCATCGCGAAGGGACCGCCGCCGGCGCCGCCGGGCGACCTCTCAGTGGGAGGACTGCCCCCGCACCGGGTCTACATCCGATTCGACATTCCGTCGAATATCATCGACTCGGCGACCGTGGTGCGTGCGACGCTGCTGCTCAACCAGTTGCCGAATAGCGAGCTCGATCCGACAGACTCCGTCGCGATTTTGCCGCAGGTGGTTCTGGCCGGCAGTGCCGTCACGGATCCGGTGAGGGCGGCGCAGATTATCGGAACCATCACAGTCGACACGCTCATGCTGAAGCCCGGCGGTTCAGGCCAGGTGAACGTGGAGCTCGCGCGGGCGTTCACCCTCTGGCACACGCAGCGGCCGGATTCGCTTCCGCGCGCCATCGTTCTGAAATCCGTGTTCGAGGGCACTTCGCCGCTCGAGATTCGTTTCTCTTCCAGCGAGGCCGTCGCCGCTCTGCGTCCGCGCCTGAGAATCAGCTTTACTCCGAAGGTTCCCCTGGGACTGCCCTGATGCGCAAATCGTTTGTTGTTGCGACCGCTTTCTTCAGCATTGGCCTGTCCTCGAGTGGCGGAGCACAGGGGGCGTTGAGTCTTCAGGGACTTGGATATCCCGCCGGCGGCCTCAGCGCGCGCGCAGAGGGTACGGGTGGTGGCGTAGCCGACTTCGACGCCCTGAGTGCTACAAGCCCGGCGGCACTCGCGGGCGTCGGATCAGCGTCGCTCTTCCTTCAGTATTCGCCTGAATTCCGGCGCGTGACTACCGCCTCCGGAAAAGCGACTACGACGACGGCGCGTTTTCCGCTCATCGAAGGCGTGCTCCCGATGGGACAGTCGTGGACACTCGGGCTCAGCTCCTCGACGTTTCTGGATCGGTCCTCAGAGACCAGCCTCGACCGCGTCCAGACCGTCGGCGACCCCGGCGATACCGTCACCCTTACAGAGCGCAACAAGGTGCTTGGCGCGATCAACGACGTGAGGCTGGCGCTTGCGTGGTCGACGAGTCCGGTGTTTCGGATCGGCGTTGGCGCGCATGTATTCTCCGGGAGTAACCGAGTCACTTTCTCGCAGATCTTTCCCGACAGCGCGGAATTCATCAGCTCGGCGCAAGCGGACCGCCTCAGCTACGCCGGTTTCGCCGCCTCGCTCGGCATCGAGTTCCATCCGTCCCGGGCGATCGGATTTGCGATCTCGGGACGCAAAGGCGGCGATCTCCGCGCGCAATCCGCCGACACCGCCATCGGCCACGCGCCCCTTCCGGACCACTACTCGGCGTCGGTGATCTTTGAGGGTATCCCCGGGGTGACGATCTCGGCGAGAGCGGCGCATGACAACTGGAGCTCTCTCACCCCACTGTCTTCAACCGGGATTCAGGCATTCGATGGGTGGGACACCGGGGGCGGCATCGAAGCAACCGGTCCCCGCATCATGCAGCGAATCGTCACCATGCGCGTCGGCGCGAGAGTCCGGACCCTTCCGTTCGGACTGAACGGGGAGAAGGTGACCGAGAAGACCATCGGCGCCGGCTTCGGCGCGCCGCTCACACGCGAGCGGGCGAGCCTGGACGTCGCAATTCAGCGTGCGAGCAGAACCGCCGGCTCGGATATAAAAGAGCGTGGATTCATTCTCAGCGTCGGGCTGAGAGTCTCCCCCTGATATGGCGGACGCGGGCCGCAAGCCCGAAGTCATTCTCGTCGCTGACGACATCCCCGCCAACGTCGAGCTCCTGCTGGATCAGCTCAACAGCCTCGGTTACGACACGACTACCGCGGTAGATGGGCCCTCCGCCATCGCAGCCGCGTTCGAGCAACAACCCGATCTTTGCATACTCGACGTATCGATGCCCGCTGGAGATCTCGGCGTTGATGATCGCTCGACGGGATTCGAGGTTTGTCGCCGCATCAAACGCGACCCGCGCACGGCGCGCATTCCGGTGATTTTTGTCACGGCACTCAACGACACGAGCGATCGGGTGCGCGCCATCGAAGCGGGCGGCGACGACTTCCTGACCAAGCCGCACAATCGACTGGTGCTCGGCGCCCGCGTCCGGAGCCTTCTCAAGCTCAAGGCAGCCACAGACGCCCTCGAGGACAGCCTGCGCAAGCTTCGTGAGCTGGAGAGAGTCCGCGACGACCTCATGAAGATGATCGTTCACGACCTGAAGACGCCCCTCACCTCGGTGCTGGCGACTCTCGAGATGCTCTCCGACGGCGATTTCGGCAACGTGTCGACTCCACAGAAAGCCGCGATCGGTGACGCCGAGTCCAAGTCGGAGGACTTGCTCGCATTGATCGATGACATTCTCGAGGTGGCGAGGATCGAGGAGGCGAACATCAACCTCGCTCTCGCCCCCATTGCCCCCGGTGCGCTACTGGCCGAGTTGGTTCACGAATGGGATCACCGATTTCAGCAGGAGCAGACGACGGTCTCGGTGTCGGTTGCGGACGACGCCCCCGTTTTCTCCGGCGACAAAGGTCTGATCAAACGCGTGTTCTCGAACCTGATTCAGAACGCGGTCACTCACTCCTCCCGCGCCGTCCATCTCGAGTTCCACGCCCGGCGAGCGGGCCTCGGGGTTCTCTTTACTGTGAGCGACAATGGGCCGGGAATCCCGCCGGAGTATCACGAAGTAATTTTCCGGAAGTTCGGTCAGGTCGAAATGCCTCGAACCCCGCGCACACGCAGCTCGGGACTGGGGCTAACGTTCTGCAAGCTCGTGGTCGAGAGGCACAGGGGGCGGATCTGGGTCAAGAGCGCCGAAGGCAAGGGAAGCTCCTTCTATATCGAGCTCCCCTCGGATCCGACGGCGATGGACCTCCAGACGCCGAGCTCACCACAACCCGCAACGCCGGGACCCGGTTCGACCCGCTAGCGAGCGGAGCTTATCTTTCGCGCATGCTTCAGAGTCCCCGCCCAACGGTTTACATCGAGACGTACGGCTGCCAGATGAACGTCAGCGACAGCGAGCTGATGCTCGGCAAGCTGACAGAATCCGGCTACGAATCCGTCGATCAACCGGACGATGCGGACGTCATTCTCATCAACACCTGCGCGATCCGCGAGCACGCCGAACAGCGCGTGATCGGCCGCATCGGCGAGATGAAGAGCCGGATGAAGCGCGACGCAGTGCTCGGCGTCACAGGATGCATGGCGCAACGACTCGGATCGAAGCTGCTCGATCGCGCGAAGCACGTAAGTCTTGTGATCGGCCCCGACGGGTACCGTGACTTGCCTTCATTGATCGAGAGCGCGCGGGGTGGCGTTCGCACCACCGCTGTCGACTTCGATCTGGAGGAGCACTACGAGGATTTCAAACCACGCCGCTTCGACGGCGTGAAGGCCTGGATTCCGGTGCAGCGCGGATGCGATTACAAGTGCACCTATTGCATCGTGCCGACGACGCGCGGGCCCGAGAGAAGTCGCCAGCTCGCGGAGGTCGTGCGCGAAACCGAAGCGGTGGTCGCCTCCGGCATCTCCGAGATCGTACTGCTCGGGCAGACGGTCAATTCTTACTTCGATGGCAAGCACGACTTCGCTGACCTGCTGCGCGCCGTTGGCGGAGTCCCTGGAGTGAGAAGGCTGCGCTTCACGAGTCCTCATCCGAACGATTTCACCAAAGCGGTCATCAGGGCGATGGCTGAGACCGGGGCGCACTGTGAGCACGTGCATCTTCCAATGCAGTCGGGGTCGACCCGCACGCTCAAGCGGATGCTGCGTCGCTACACGCGCGAGCAGTACCTGGAGTGTGTGGACCAATTGCGCGCGGCGATCCCGAATCTGGCGCTGACGACCGACGTGATCGTCGGATTTCCCGGCGAGACCGACGCGGATTTCGAGGAGACGCTCACCGCTGTTGAAGCAGTCGGGTTCGACGACGCCTTCACGTTCAAGTTCTCTCTCCGCGACGGAACGCCTGCGACGCGACTGCCGGCTTCGGACACCGTGCCCGACGACATCGCGAGCGAAAGGTTGGCCAGGCTCATGGCGACCATTCGCGGCGGTACTCGTGAACGCAACCTCAAGCTGCTGGGGGAACGGCGCGAAGTCCTGGTGGAGAAGTCGGCGCGCCGGGGTGGGTTGCTTCAGTCGCGGACACGGGACTTCAAGGTGGTCATGATTCCGGGCGATGTTTCGCTGATCGGGAAATACCTGACCGTCCAGCTGACCGGGACGACGGGCTCGACCTTCATCGGTCAGGTCGTAGGTCAGCGCGCGGAACTGCCGTTGGCTGTGTAGCGGGAAGGGGGAAGCGGGAAGGGGGAAGCGGGAAGCGAGAATCGTTCTCGAGATTGTTCTTCTGGTCTCCCCCTTCCCCCGTCCCTCTTCTCCCTTCCCGTTTTCGACTCCGCAGCACACGGAATGATTCCGCTCGGCTGAGGCTGGCGACTTAGGATCCGACCAGCGCCCGACCGGAATCCCGCTGCCACTCATCACTGCCGCATATCTCGCATTCACCGGCGGCCTAGTCGCCGGGTTCAGCGGCCTTGCCTGGATCGCCGTCGGCGTCGCCTCGATCGGCTTTGCTGTCGCGCTGCACCAGGCACGTTCCGAGGTGTCAGCGCTCTGCCTCGTATTCGGGGCAGCGGCGGTTCTCGCCGTCACCACCGCTCCCGTCGAGCGTCCGACCGTTCGTCCGGAGAAGCGTAAGGATCCGACCGATGTGCTTTCGCGCGTCAGGGCGCGCGCCGCTCGCTCGATCGACCGCACGTTTGGCGACGACGCTCCGCTGGCGCGTGCGCTCCTGATAGCGGATCAGCACCAGATCCCGACCGAGATGCGCGATCGCTACGCGTCGGCCGGGCTGATTCACATGCTGTCGATTTCGGGGCTTCACGTGGCAGTGATCGCCGCGGCGATGGAGCTTCTCTTTCAGGTGGCCCGGATGTCGCGCCGGGTTTCACTGCTCGGAGCGTTCATCGCGACGGGCGTGTACGTGGCCGTGATCGGGGCACCGCCGCCGGCGCTCCGATCGGCCGCGATGCTGGGCGTGTCGATGGCGTCGCGACTTTCACAGCGACCGACATCGCCGTGGGCCGCGTGGGCCGTTGGTGCCTTCGTTCCACTCGTCCAGCCGCGAATCGCTGTGGACGTGGGCTATCAGCTCAGCGTGCTCGGGATGTGCGCGCTGGTAGCCGCCGGATCGCTCTGGCGACGACACCTCGCGAGTCGATTCGACGGCTGGAAGGGAAAGCTTGCGAGAGAGCTGGTCACGTCGATCGTCGCGTGCGCCGTTACCGCGCCGCTGGTCGCCTGGGTGTTCGGACGAGTGAGCCTTATCGCTCCGCTCTCCAACCTCGTTGCCGCGCCGATAGTCACGCTTGCTCAGCCGATCCTCTTCCTGGCGCTCCTCATTTCGCCGCTCGACGCGGTCGCGCGGTTCGTTGCGCAGGCCGTGCACCCGCTCCTCTTCGCCTTTGATACCGTTGCATGGGCGGCGGCATCCACGCCCGGCGCCGCGATCACCGTTACCACGACGCTGATGACGGCCATCCTTGGCGCGCTCGCTGCCGTCGCACTCATCGTCGCGTGCGCCAGCCGGTTTCCCGCGCGCCCGGCGATCGTGGGATTGGCCGCGCTGGCGACAATGGCAATTACTCCGGCCTTGCCGCCGCTGACGCCAATGGGGAACGATCGCGTCGAGCTCCACGTGCTCGACGTCGGACAGGGCGACGCGATCCTGCTGCGGACAAACGGCGGACACTGGATTCTGTTCGACGCTGGTCCCGCGTGGCGAGGCGGAGATGCGGGGCGCACGACCGTGCTCCCATACATCCTCAGACGGGGCGGCTCGCTCGACGCCTTCGTCCTTTCGCATCCACACACAGATCACGTGGGCGGCGCGGCGAGCGTGTTCGCCGCAATGCGTCCCCACGCGTACTGGGATGCGGCCTTCGCGGGTGGATCGGAGTCGTACATCGCATCACTCGACGCCGCGAGAAAGTTAGGCATGGAATGGCATCGCGTTCACCCGGGGGATTCCTTTCGGATAGATGGGGTGAGCGTCTCGTTTCTCGCGCCCGATTCCGCATGGACGGTTGGGCTCAAGGATCCGAACCTCGCCAGCACTATCGCCGTGGTGCGCTACGGAGTGGTGCGGTTTCTGCTTGTCGGAGATGCGGAGCGCGCGGAGGAGGACTGGTTGCTGGCGCAGCACCGTGATGAGCTCCGCGCCGAGGTTCTCAAGGTTGGCCACCACGGCAGCTCCACCAGCAGCAGCGATGCCTTCCTGGACGCAGTTCATCCCGACATCGCAGTAATTTCCGTAGGCGCGGGCAACATGTACGGGCATCCCAGCAACGATGTCGTGCACGCGCTCTCCCGCGTGGGAGCAGAGGTGCTGCGGACCGATGAAGCGGGGACGGTGATCGTGCGCACGGATGGTGTTCACATCGAGATCGAA
>Ga0193727_1000059_pt1 | contig 31363 bp, 29 predicted proteins | sample H2c2metaG_FD_143051 | JGI IMG/M metagenome (GOLD analysis project Ga0193727, IMG submission 143051) | Soil microbial communities from a riparian zone of the East river system, Colorado, United States - H2c2 | ecosystem: Environmental > Terrestrial > Soil > Riparian zone | place: USA: East River...
CCTTGAGGAGCCGCAGCGCGCGATCGCATGCCCGTTTCACGCCGGCGTCCAGGTCCGCGGGAAAATATTCCTTGGGCACCCCGATCACGAACCCCTGCAACGACTCAGGGACCGTGGGCAGGCGCAGCGAATCCCGATCCTCGCAGGTGGCATCCTTCGCGTCGCGTCCACTGATCACCGAGAGCACGCGGGCGGCGTCGTGGACGCTGCGTCCCAGCACGCCGATCTGATCGAGCGAGGAGCCGAACGCCACCAGCCCGGAACGGGACACCCGGCCGTAGGTCGGCTTGATGCCCACGACGCCGCAGAACGACGCAGGCTGGCGCACCGACCCCCCGGTCTCCGAGCCGAGCGCGGCAGGCACCACCCCGGCAGCAACCAAGGTCGCGGAGCCCCCCGAGGAGCCCCCCGGCACACGCGTCTTGTCGGTCGGGTGCAGCGAGCGGCCATACGCCGAGTGCTCGGTGGACGATCCCATCGCGAACTCGTCGCAGTTGGCCTTGCCGGCGATCAGGGCGCCGGCCGCCTTCAGCTTGGTGATTGCGGTCGCTTCGTACGGAGACCGGTACCCCTCGAGGATCTTCGACCCGCAGGTGGTCGTGAACTCGAGGGTGCAGATGTTGTCCTTGACCGCCACCGGCATGCCGTACAGCACGCCCGACGGGTGTGCCGTCTGGGCCTGCTTGAGGAGCGAACTCCGCAATTCTTTGGGCGGCGTGAGACACGCGTTGAGCCGTTTGGCTTTTATGATGCGGTCGGCCGCCGCCTTGGCGCTTGCGAGTGCGTCGCTGGTGTCGGTCATCGTGTTCCCAGGCTAGAGCCTGGGCTCGGCGAGTCACTGTCCTTAAGGACAGTGCAGTGCCGAGCCCACCCTTCAGGGTGGGGAATCACTCGGAGGCCTCCTCAAATTGGCCCAATTTCGGAACCAGGAAGAATCCCTCCTTGAAAGACGGAGCCAGCGTGTCGGGACCGAACGCGAGCGGGATCGGCTTCACCTCATCGGCGCGGAACCGCAACGCGTCAGGCCCGGGAATGAACGGCTTCACGGCCTCGCTCGCGGCGACGCCGCTGAGCTGCGCCACGTAGTCGAGGATGCGCGACATCTGCTCCGCGAGCGCGGGCAGCGTCTCCTCGTCGACTTCGAGCTCCGCTAACTGCGCGATTTTCAACACGTCCTCACGCGTCACGCTCATGCGCTCTCCCACTCACGCTCGAGGCCCGCATAGGCGACGAGCAGTTGTTTGGTCCCGATGTCGGCGGCGTCGAACTCCACGGTCACCTTGAGGCCCCGCCCCGACCCTGCGACGGCGCGGACCACGCCGGCGCCGAACGTACGATGCCGCACCCGCTCGCCGCTCGCGTAGCGGGGCGCGTCCTGCGACGGCGCTTCGTCCCAGTGCACCTCGCCGGCGCGCGGCGCGGCGGCACGCCCGCGCATGGGCCGGTCCCACCGCACACTGGTGCTCTTCTCTTCAATCACGCTGCTCGGAACCGATTCCAGAAATCGCGACGGCTCCGACAGCTCGAGACGCCCGTTGCGGTAGCGCGTCCGGGCCCATGAGAGATACAGTTTTTCTCGCGCCCGCGTGAGTCCCACATAACACAGGCGCCGTTCCTCTTCCACTCCGCCGGGAACTCCCACCGACCGGCCGAGCGGGAACAGTCCGTCCTCGAGACCGGTCAACGCCACCATCGGCCACTCGAGCCCCTTCGCCATGTGAACGGTCATCAGCGTCACGCCGCCCGGCGCATCGCGCTGGCCACCGTCGGCCGGGGTCACCAGGGCCACCTGCGTGAGGTAGCGCTCGAGCAGCGACGCCGCCTCCTCCTCGCCTGCCCCGTCTCCCGCCACGGCCAGCTCGGCCCACTCGGCGGCGCCGGCGATCAGCTCCTGCACATTCTCCAGGCGATCCACGCCCTCCGCTCCTTCGTCGGCGAGATAGCGCTCGTAGCCCGTGGCGGCGATCACCCGCTCCAGCACCGTTGCCGGATCGGCCTGACCCCACTGCTCACGCAGCCCCGCGAGCAAAGCAGCGACCGACCGCAGCGCCTCCCGCAAGTTGGGCCGCAGCTCCGGGATCCGGTCTCCCGCCATTGCCGTCGCCGTGAGCGGGAGGCGCCAGCGCGCGCCCATGCGGACCAGTAAATCCACCGAGGCCTCGCCGATGCCCCGTCTGGGAACATTCACGACCCGCAGGAACGCCTCGTCATCCGCCGGATTGACCAGCAATCGCAGATAGGCCAGGAGGTCTTTGACCTCGCGCCGTTCGTAGAAGCTCACCGCTCCGACTAGACGGTACGGTATCCCGCGGAAGCGCAGCGCCTCTTCCAGGGGCCGGGACTGGGCGTTGGTGCGGTACAGAAACGCCATGCCTTCGTAGGGAATGTCCGTGTCGGCGGCCACCCGGGCGAATTCTTTCACCAGCCACTGCGCTTCGTCGCGCTCGTCGGCCGTCGTGAGCACGGTCACCGGGTCGCCGCCGTGCCGCGTGGTAAACAGCGTCTTGCCAAGCCGCGCGGGGTTCTCCGCGATCACGCCGTTGGCGGCGTCCAAAATAACCTGGGTGGAGCGGTAGTTGTGCTCGAGCTTCACTACGGTCGTGCCGGGGAAGTCGCGCTGGAACGTGACCATGTGGCGCGGATCCGCACCGCGCCAGCCGTAGATCGCCTGGTCGTCGTCCCCCACCACGGTGAGGTTGCGGTGTTGTCCCGCCAGCAGCTTGACGATCTGGTATTGCGCCGCGTTGGTGTCCTGGAATTCGTCCACCAGCACGTGCTCGAAGCGGCGTTGCCAGTACTCCAGACGATCGGGACAGGTTGCGAACAACGTCAGCGGGGCCACCAGCAGATCGTCGAAGTCCATGGCGTTGGCCTGCTTCAACGCGGGCCCGAGCAGCGCGTACACGTCCGCGGCGGCGCGCGCCAGCGACCCATCCGCGGTGGCCGCGAACTCTTCGGGCGAAATCATGCGGTTCTTCGCCGCCGAAATCAACGAGTGCACCGCGCGCGGCGGATTGGCCTTGGGCGACAGGCCGCGTTGCTCCAGCAGCCGCTTGGTGAGCGATTCGGAGTCGTCCTGGTCGTAGATCGTGTAGTTGGCGCCGAAGCCCAGGCGTGGCGCCTCGCGCCGCAGCAGGCGGGCGGCGAGCGAATGAAACGTCCCGATCCACAGGCCTCGAGGATCGGCGCCGAGCAGCGCCGCCACCCGGGTGCGCATCTCCCCGGCGGCCTTGTTGGTGAACGTGACCGCGAACACCCGCTCGGGAGGCACGCCGCGCTCCTTGATGAGGTGCGCGATGCGGGCGGTGAGCACGCGGGTTTTCCCGGAGCCCGCGCCGGCGAGCACGAGCAGCGGGCCGCCCTCATGCCGGACCGCAGCTTCCTGGGCGGGATTGAGGGCCGGCGTCATGACGCTGCGACCATGGGCAGCTCGAGCACGAACTCACTCCCGCTTGGACCCGGCCGGAACAGGACGCGCCCGCCGTGTTGCTGTTCCACAATGCGTCGCGTGAGCGCGAGCCCGAGTCCCCACCCTCCCTGCTTGGTGGAAACGCCGGGCTCGAACAGTCGCGCGCGAACCTCGGGCGCGACGCCCGGACCGTCGTCGCGGACGCTCAAGCGCGCCATCTCACCCACTGCCTCGACGCGCACGGCGATGTGGCCCCCGCGGCCGCTCAACGCGTCGATGGAATTCTTGATGAGCGCCTCGAGCGCCCACTCGACCAGCACCGGATCGCCCAGCGCGGTGGGACCGGGCCCCGACGCCGCCAGATCTATCGTGACCGGATTGGCGAGCGTGGGGAGCCGCGGACGGAAATAGCCGACCACCCGCTCCGCCACGGCGCCAAGCGCCACACGCTCCTTCCCGGGCTTGCGGCCAATGCGCTCGAACCGCTTGGCGACCCGCCCCAGCCGCTCCGCGTCCGCTTCAAGATGCGTGATGAGCTCCCCGCCGCGGGTATCCGGATTCTCCCGCAAGTAAGCAATCCACCCCGTGAGACTCATCAGCGGCGTCCCCAGCTGATGCGCCGACTCCCGGGCCATTGCGACCCAGAGCCGGTCTCGAGCGGAGGCGACCTGCGCCCGATAGGCCCACACCGCCAGCGCCCCTAGACAGAGGAACAAGAAACCCTGCAGGCCGGCGAGCAGGATCACGCGCCGGGTCTCCGGGAGGACGCCGTAGTGGATGGTGCCGACGCCGGGTTGCACGAAGGGCTGGTCGATCGCGTCGAGCTGCGCAATCCACTGCCGCATGCGCGCGGTGTCCGTGCTGTGCGCGACTTCCGGCGGGGCGTTGTCCATCGCCGTGACGCGGCCCGCGGCGTCGGTGACGGCGATCGGAATGCCGAGTGCCCGCACCTGGGTGGCGAGATCGAGCAGCGCGTCCGCGGCCGCGTCGGGCCGGGGGTCGTTCAACCCCACGAACACGCGGCCAAGCAATCGCCCCGTGTCGCGCGCGTCGTCGCGCAGGTGGCGCACCATCACCCACGTGTAGCCCGCCGAGAGCGCCCCCAGCAGCAACGCCAGCCCGAGAACCGCCGGGGGACCCGCGCGGCTGAATCGGCCGTTACGCGCCACCGGCGGGGACGAGTGCGTCGGCTCCGACGTACGGAGCGAGCGCGGGGGGAAGCAGCACCGATCCGTCGGGTTGCTGGCCGTTCTCGAGCAGCGCGGCGATGGTGCGCGGCAGCGCCACGCCGGACGCGTTGAGCGTGTGCACGAACTCCGGCTTCTCGCCCGGGCTCGGGCGGTAGCGGATGTTGGCGCGCCGCGCCTGGAAGTCGGTAAAGGTGCTGGAGCTCGAGACCTCGAGCCATTGTCCCACCCCGGGGGCCCACACCTCGAGATCGTAGGTCTTGGCACTCGCGAACCCCACGTCCCCCGCGGCGAGCAACAGGACGCGGTATGGCAGGCCCAATCGCTGCAGCACCGTCTCGGCGTGGGTCGTAAGCTTTTCATGCTCGGCCGGCGAGTCGGCCGCACCGCAAAACCGCACCAGCTCCACCTTGTCGAACTGATGCACGCGGAGCAGCCCGCGCGTGTCCTTTCCCGCCGCCCCTGCCTCGCGGCGGAAGCACGGAGAATACGCCGCGTAGGAAACCGGCAGCCTCGCGCCGTCCAGGATCTCGTTGCGATGCAGATTTGTGAGCGGCACCTCGGCCGTGGGGATCAGGAACAGCTCGTCCGGAGTCGTGCGATAGGCCTCCGCCTCGAACTTGGGAAGCTGCCCAGTGCCCTGCATGTTCTCGCGCCGCACGAGGAATGGAGGCTCGACTTCGACGTAGCCGTGCTCGCGCCCGTGCAGGTCGAGCATGAAGTTGATCAGCGCGCGCACCAGCTTCGCGCCGGCGCCCACGAATACGGGAAATCCGGACCCGGAGAGTTTCGCCCCGCGCACCAGGTCGAGGATCCCCAGCCGCTCGCCGATCTCCCAATGCGGCTTGCCCCCCGCGGGCGCGGGCGTGCCCCAGGTGCGCACCACGGCGTTATGCGACGCGTCGCCGTCCGGCAACTCGGGAAGCGGAAGATTGGGAACGAACAGGCCCTTGGCTTCGATGGTCGCTTCGAGGTCGCGTTGCTCGCCCTCGAGCCCGCTGATGCGCAGGCCGAGCTGCTTGCGCTCCGCGAGCACCGCCGGGGGGATCGCGCCTTTCTCCTTCATGACCTTTGCGTCGCTGCGGGCGGCGTCGTTGCGCTCCGCTTTGAGCTGGTCCAGCTGCGCGGTGACCGCGCGGCGGCGCGCGTCCAGCGCCTCGAGCTCGTCCAGCACCGTCCCGACCCCCGGATCGCCGCGGCGCGCGAGCGCAGTGCGCACCCGTTCTGGCGAGGTGCGCAGGAGCTTGAGATCGATCACGAGCCTACTGTGTGGGGAGGCCGGGTGCGAGCGAGAGGTAGCCGCAATTCTGGTCGATGACGATCTCGAACTGGATAGTGCGGGCCGACAAGTCGATCGCCAGGATGTGCAGCTTGGCGTACAGCGAGCGGTTCGTTCCGTCGGCGCAGAGTAAGGTGGCCGAGCGGGCCAGCACCAGCTTCCCGACGTCAATGACAAGAGGCTTGTTGTTGATGAAGCCGTCCGTCGGCGACATGGTCAGCGCGATGAAGGACGGGGCGTTCGATGTCTGCAGCGCCGCCACGTTCGGAAGACCCAGAAACACACCGCTCGGGATGAGCTTCGGCTGAGAATCGATATTGAACGCAAAATCGAATACCGGCGACAGCTCCGTGTGCACGAGGTTTGCACCGCTCAGCGCGTAGGCCGACGGCGTCCCCGGCGCGGTCCCGTTGAGCGCGTACAGCGTTACTGTGTCGATTACGTTGGGGATCTGGGCGTTCGGCAGATCCTGAGGGGACTTGCAGGCAGCGAGCAGGGCAAGGCCGGCGACGGCGGTCACACAGGAAGCGAAGCGGCAGCGGGAGGGCATTCGGCGAGGAAAATACAGGCCGCGACCCACGTGGGTCAACCCACGGTCGCAGCTTGACTTCGCCCTGAGCGAGTCCTAGCTTGGCCGCCGTATGCCGACGATCCGGGACGTGGTCGAGGCGCTGAGTCGGCGCGCCGGGGTCGACGCCGTGGTCGTGGTGGGCCGCGACGGCATCCCGATCGATTCCCGGACTGCAAACGGCTTGGATGCCGAGACCGTGGCCGCCCTGCTGCCATCGGCGATCCACGCCCTCACCCAGCTGGGCCAGGCCGGCCTGCGGGGCGCCTTCGACACCGGGGTGCTCGAGTTCGGCGCCGGGTTGGCCGTCGTCTCGGTCCTGAACGCCGACGCCCTGCTCGTCATGCTCGTACAGCCGTCCACCAATGTGGGCGCCTTGCTGTACGATCTCCGCCGCCACCGTACGGCGATCGCCCAGCTGCTCTGAGATCGCGGATCTCGTGGCGCCTTCGTCGCGGCACATCCTCGTCGTGGACGATGAGCCCCACATCGGGCTCTTATTGCGCCCGCACCTCGAGCACCTGGGCTACCGGGTGAGCTTGGCGCGGACCATCGCCGCCGCTCGCACCATCCTCGAGACGCCCTCCGCCCCCGTCGATCTGCTGCTTCTCGACATCCACCTCCCCGACGGATCAGGCCTCGACTTGCTGCGTCGCCTGCGCGGCACACCCGAACACGGCACGCTGCCGGTACTGGTCCTGACCGGTGAGGGCGAAGACCGGGTGCTCGGAGCCGTTCGCATGCTCGACGCAGGCCTGCTCACCAAGCCCTTCAGCCCCAGCAAGCTGGTGGCCCGCGTCGCCGCGCTCTTGGGCGACGCTCCCGATGCTCCGTCACCGACCCCCACCCCGCTCCCGCCCCCGCCTTCCCAACCGCCTCATCGAGGCCACGCGCGGTGAGCGTCTGGGCGGCGATTCTCGCCGGCGGGTCAGGCACGCGATTCTGGCCGCTGTCCATGCCCGAGCGCCCCAAGCAATTGCTCCCGCTCGCCGGCGACAGCCCCCTGCTCGTCCAGGCCGTGCGCCGCCTGGATGGCCTCGTGCCCCCGGAACGCATCATCATCCTCACCGGGCCGGCGCTGGCCGACCGGGTCGCCGCGCTGCTCCCCGACGTGCCGCGGGCGCAGGTGTTCGCCGAACCGCGCGCCGCCTCCACCGCGCCCGCGCTGGTCTGGGCATCGCACTGGGTCTCGCATCGCGACCCCGGGGCGCAGCTGCTGTCGTTGCATGCCGACTGGGCCGTGGGTGACGATCGCGCGTTTCGCAGCGCGGCGCGAACGGCGCTCGGTGTGGCTGAAGAATACGACATGCTCGTGACCGTAGGCGTCAAACCCACGCGCAACGAATCGGGATACGGCTACATCGTGCCCGGCAAGGCGCTCGGTACGGCGCGCACCGTCCGGCGCTTTGTCGAGAAGCCGAGTGCCACCCGCGCCGCGCTGCTGCGCCAGCGCGGGGCGCTGTGGAACACAGGGCTGTTCGCATGGGGCGTGGCGCGCTTTTTGGGCGAAGCCGGAGCCTACGCGCGCGAGCTCAAGGCGGGATGGCCGGCGCTCGCCGCCGGCGACATTCCCGGGTTCTTCGCCGCGGTGCGCGCCGCCGCCGTTGACGTCGCGGTGCTCGAGCGGACCAAGCGTCTCGCGGTGGTCGCGGGCGGCTTCCGCTGGGATGACATCGGGTCCTGGGACGCCCTGCTCCGCATCCGGCGGACCGACGCGCGCGGCAATGTGGTCGTCGGCAATGTGACGCTGGGGAGTGACGTGAAGCGATCCGTGATCTGGTCGGAGAGCGAGCATCTCGCGGTAACCGGCGTGCAAGACATGGTCGTGGTGCGCGCCAACGGCCACACCCTGGTCATGCCGACGGGTCGACCCGATCAATTGAAGCAGCTCGTGCGGGGCCTGTGACCCACGCGCTGTACCTGCTCGATCCCGAGGCGACTCCCGCCTGGGCGCCGTTCGCCGGCGCCAGGCCACTGTCAGAGCTGCAGGCCGGCGCGCACCTGATACGCGAGCGCTGGGAGCAATTCCTCGGCGCGGAGACGCGGGAAGTCTTCGCGCTCCCCCACCTCGCGGGCTTCGTCGAGGCGGGCGTGCCCCTCGTGACGGCGCGGCACCCGGTGACGGGGCCGGCGCTCATCGGCTCCTCGACGTTCGTGCCCCGCGGCATCGCGCCGCCGCTCCCCGACGGCGCGTTCCGGCTCACCTGCGACGGGATGACGGTCGGCTGGGGCGTCGGCGCCGGCACGACGTGGAACGGGCCGCAGGCCGGCGCGCTCGCCGTCGAAGTGCGCGGCGTCGTGCTGCACGGTGTATTCGATCTGGTGCGCGTACTTCCGGTCCTCCTCGCGGAAGACGTGACAGCCCGTCTCGGGGACAGCGATCCGATCCCGCGGGGCAGCATCGTCCTCGGCGATCCGGCGGCGTTGCTGCTGCGTGGCGCGGCCGTCGAGCCCGGCGTGGTGTTCGACACCCGTGCCGGCGCCATCGCGCTCGAGAGCGGCGTGGAAGTGCTGTCGGGGACGCGGCTGGAGGGACCACTCTGGGTGCGTATTCCTGGGATTCGCGAACAAGGCGCACGATGGATTCGTCGGACACTCGGTGGTCGGACGCTGGGCGAATCTCGGCGCCGGGACCATTACCTCCAACCTCAAGAACACCTACGGCTCCATCCGCCTCACCGTTGGAACCGCGACGATCGAAACGGGTTTGATGAACCTCGGCAGCTTGATCGGGGATCACGCCAAGACCGCGATCGGGACCCTGCTCGCGACCGGAACCGTGTTGGGCACCGGCGCGAACCTGTTCGAGAGCGTGCGGTCTCCGAAATACGTGGCGCCCTTCGCCTGGGGCGGAACCGGAGCCACGCGGATGACGCGGGAAGGCTTTCTGACCGTCGCCGGACGCGTGCTCCCGCGCCGGGACGTCGCGCTGGATGCGTCCACGCGGGCCGTGCTGGAGCGCGTTTATGACTGGGCTACAAGCTGACGCACGGCGTCCCGGTTGCTGCTCTGCCCCGGCTGGCACAGATTGGACAACGCCCCGCGCCCTCGAATATCGGATGACCAAGTCGGATGACCAAGACGGAACGCTACCGCAGAGTCAGCAAGTTTGAGCTGCACGACCTCATCGGAGAAGGCGCGATGGGTGTCGTGTGGAAAGCGTACGATACGGTCATCCGCCGCTACGTCGCCCTGAAGCTACTCCCCACACCGATCGGCAAGACGAACGACGCGCGTCAGCGATTTCTCCGCGAAGCGCGCGCCGCCGGCGTGCTGCAGCATCCCAATCTCGTCACCCTGTACGATCTCGGAGACGCCGAAGGGCAGCTGTACATCGCCATGGAGCTGGTCGAGGGTCGCGACCTGAGCGACTTGATCTCCACCACCGCGCCGCTGGCCCTGGAGCGCAAGCTCGACATGGTCGTCGAGCTGCTCGAGGGGCTCACCTACGCGCATGAACGCGGCGTGATTCATCGCGACATCAAGCCCTCCAACGTGCGGATCGCATCCGACGGGCGCGTGAAAATCATGGATTTCGGGATCGCCCGCCTGCAATCGGCGGACGCAACCGGCAGCGGGGCGATCGTCGGCACGCCGAACTACATGGCGCCCGAACAGGTGACGAACGGACCGATCACGCCGGCCACGGACCTGTTCTCGGTGGGATGCCTGCTGTACGAGCTGCTGAGTTATCACAAGCCGTTCGAGGGGGACACGGTACACGGCGTGCTCTACCAGGTGTTGACGACCGACCCCAAGCCGCTGCGCATGATGGCGCCGTCGATCCCCGCCGCGCTCGAGCGCGTGGTGGCCAAAGCCCTCAACAAGGTTCCAGAAGACCGCTATCAGAGCGCCCGCCAGATGCAGCAGGTGCTGCTTGGCATTCGTGCCGCCCTGTCGGGAGCGACGGACGCCACGCAGCGCTTGAATCCGCGCTGGACGCCCATCCCGGCTCCCGTGATGCGGCTGGTCGCGCACACACGGCTGCGCTGGCGGGTTGTGGTGCTCTCGGCGCTGGGCGCGGTCGTGCTGGTGCTCGCCTACGCATCGCGCGGGACCGTGCAGCCCGCCGCGCCGCCGTCCTCGGGAGCCGCCGACCCGTCGGGCGGCCAGCTGGGCGCGGCCACCCCCGTGGCGGGCCGCTCGAGCACTCTCAACGAGCTCCTCGCCATCCCGCTGACTCCAGGCGTGAATGGGGCGCTCGTGGCCATGCGCGACTCGGCGTTGGCCGCGCGGGAGCGCGCCCGCCGGGTCGGCGCGATCAAGAACAATGTGCCCTCGGCAGTGCTGGCCGAGACGATGCTTCAAACCGCAGAGCAAGGCCTGCGGAGCGGTGACCACGCGCACGCATCGGGAGGGTATCTGAGCGCGGTGTCGCAGTACCGCAAGGCGCAGACCGAGGTCGAGACGCTGCGGAAGGAGGCGGAGCTCGCGATCGCGCGCGCCACCCCGGTGGTGAAAGGACTCGCCGCCCCACTCGACGCCGCGACCCGCGCGGCGACGTCGCTGGCGCGGGCGGAATCCCTGTACGCGGCTATGGACTACCCGCTGGCGGCGTCCGCCGCGCAGGACGCGGAACGGGTCGGCGTCGCGGCCGGGGTGGCGCCACCCAGCCCGCAGCCACCCGAGCCGCACGCCGCGATCGAGGTCCTGCTGCTCGACCTTGCGCGCGCGGTGGCGAGCGAGCGCGTGACCAACCTGCGCCAGTTGTTTCCCACCATGACGGAGCGCGACGCGGCAAGTTGGGACGGGTTCTTCCAGCGGGCCGCCACGATCGAAGCTCGCTTTACGAGTGAGGATGTCCGCGTGCGCGGCAGCACCGCCGTCGCGACGGTTCGGGCGGAGTATCGGTTCGTGCCCAAAGGGGGCGGCGCGCAGCGCGAGGAGCGGGCGTCCCTGGGCATGCTGTTCACGAAGACGCCGACCGGGTGGCGCGTCACGAGCGTACGGGAGGTGAAGAGCTAGCGGTCAATCCCAAGCGCGCGCCGTATCGGGCGGCGGCGCCGGAATGGCGAGTGTGTCGGGCCGCGCGCCTCCCGGTCCCACACGGCGCAACGTCACGGGCTTCTGCAGATCGCCCCCCGAGATGGTCAGCTTATCGGCCTTGACCGCCAACCCGTACACCATCCACACACCATCCCCGAGCGTGAGCCACAAGCTGTCCCGCACCATCCGCCAGCGCGCCACTTGATCGCCGAACTGTGCCGAGCTATCGCGGCGCACCGTAATGTGCCGGATCCCATCGTCGGTCTTGGCCTGCCATTCGCCGTCGAAACGGACGCCACCACCCGTCCGCTGAGCGGGCAGGCGGTGGGCGAGCAACAACAAGCAGATGATCCCGAGTGACAAGCGCACCATGATCTCCCCGAGCCAGTGACCCCAAACGTGTAACATAGGTACCCACCAAGGGGGGCGGAGTTACACGCCTGGCGACGGGGCCGGCGCCGCCATCAATGGGGCCCGCTCGTCCCGCATCACGGCCAGCTGCGGCTCCATCTGGCGCATCATCCGCGTGAACGCCATGACCACCTCGGGATCGAACTCGACGCCGCTCCGTCCTTCCAGGTATGCGACCGTGCGCTCCTGCGGCCAGGCGTCGCGGTAGGGCCGCGTCGTGCGCAGGGCGTCGTACACGTCACACACGTGCACGAGCTTGCTCCCGAAATGGCAGTCACGGCGAAACCGCATGGTCGGGTAGCCGTCCCCGTTCAACATGATGTGATGCTCGTATGCCACCACCGCCGCGAGCTCGAGCCGCTGCTCCGACCCGAGGATAATGCGGGCGCCGTCCGCAGGGTGGCCGTTCATCACGGCACGCTCCTCGTCGGTGAACCGGCCCGGCTTGGTGAGGATCTCAATCGGGATGCGAATCTTGCCGAGATCGTGGAGCAGCCCGGCGATCCCGAATGCCCGCGCGTCTTTGGCTCCCAGCCCGAGGAACTCGCTCAGCGCCATCGCCAGCACCGACACGTTGAGGGAGTGCGTTGTGGTGTATTGGTCGAATTCCTTCAACTGGAGCAGCGGGATCATGAGCTGGCGGCCCGAGTGCATGGCGACCGACAGCGAACGCACCACCGCCTCCGCCTCCGCGAGCGGCAAGAGCCCCGTGACCTTCACCTCGTCCTGCATCCAGCGCAGCGTATCGGTCTCCTCCGCCAGGGAGTAGCTGATGGTGGCGGTGGGGAGGGCCGGCTGCTCCACCTCGGCTTCCCCCCGCACACCCACGGCGCCGTAGCGGATGCCGGTGTGCCGCATCTGCTGGACGCCGGTGGTGTCAATGGTCGAGAGCGTCAGCCGCGCCAGCAGTTCGTCGAGAAAGGCCTCGAAATCCTCACGGGTCACCGCGTCGGCAAATTCCAGCCGCTGGATGCCGGCCTGTGCCAGCCGCTGCGACCAGTCCCACGCCCGCAGGTCCTTGAGCGGCAGGCGCCCGAACACAATCTCGTTGCCGAGAAATGTGAAGAGCGGGTGCGGAGTGTCGGTTTGCAGATCCTGAAGCTCGCGAAAGGCCGCATCGATGGCGCGCTCCCGCGCCGGGTGGCCCTCGGCATAGAGGGTCATCGTTGCCAGCGCCTGGGCGAACGCGGTAAGGAACACTGCTGGTTCGCTCACGAGTGCCCCGTACGGGCCTCGGCCGCGGCGCGAATGTCGGGGTCCCTGGAGTCGCGCGCGCGCCGCAGCACGCGCTGTGCGGCGTTGCTCGAAGCCCAGCCGGCCGCCAGCGCCCGCAGCGCGGCGACGAGCTCGAGCGACTTGGGCGGAAGCCGCTCGCGGCCAAAGAAAGTGCGCCCACCCTGCGTCAACTCCAGCAACGTGTCGCGCGCGGCCGGCAACCGGCTCCCCCCCAGCGCACGAATGGCAAGCACCCGCAGATCCCCGGGAGCCGCGGCGTCGGCGGCGCAGCGCGCGACGGACGGCAGCACCGACGCCGGGCACACCTGCTGCACGCTCGTGAGCGCCAGGCGCACCACGCGCGGGTCCGAGTCCTGCAATGCCGTGATGAGGGCGGCAGCGTGCTCGGCGGGGAGCTTGAGAAACAATTTCAAGGCCTGCAACCGGACCCGGGAGTCGGGATGGGCCAGCCACCGCGCCGCGCTGAAATTCGCGGGCAGGTCGCCGAGCTCTTCCAGCAAGGCCAACAGGTTGCGCGTGACGTACCACCGCTCGTCCTCGAGCCGGGGCACCACCAGCGGCACGATCGCCGGCCCCAGCCCCACCAGCAAGGCCAGGAATCCGCGCCGCGCGCCGCGCGCTTCGGCGAGCGCGAGGGCGTCGAGCAGGGGCACGGCAGCTGCCGGACCGACCCGGGGCGCCAGGCGATCGAGTGTCTTGAAGTCGGGTGGATCCTGCGCCGCCAGCTTGCGCACCGCATCGGCCGTCGAGACCCGCCCCCACATGCGCCCGGCAGTCATGCTCGTCGTCGGCATCACGTCCAGCTCCTCGAGCAGGCTCAACATCCGCCCCTCGGCCATCATACGGTCCACCGCTTCGAGCACAACCGGAGCGTCGGTGTCGAGCTCCAGCGCCATCGCCACGATCCGATCCGGCTCGGTCGGGTAGGCTTCTTCGACCGGAGCCGCGACCAGCGACCGTCCCTTCGCCATGCGCTGCAGCGCCGCGCCGTACGCGCCCGGGTTGGGGTCCGTCAGGCTCCACCCATCGAGTAACTGGCGCACCTGCTGGCGCAGCGCGGCGTCGGCCTGGGGTCGCGCCTCCGTGGTGCCGCCTTCCGCGTGCGCGGCGAGCTTGGAGAGCATCCGCACCAGCGCGTGCGAGATCGTCTGGTGGGACGTGGCGGCGGCCGCCTGAACGATCTCGAGGACGGCGTCGAGCGCCATGCCGTCGGTCGCATCGGCGACAAACTTGTGGCGTTGCGAAAAGTCGCCCCCCATCTCCACGAGGCGGCGCAGCGTCTGAGGTTTGAGACCACGAACCAGCCGCGACATCCGCCGCCGCAGCGCCACCGCCTCGGTACTGCCCGCCGACTTCAACTCGTCGGCGATCTGCAGCATGTATCCCACGATGGCCTGGTCGTACGCGGCCGCGGCGTGGGGCGCGCGCTCATCGATCGCCCTGGCGATCACGGCCGGCTCGGTGGAGGCAGGCGCTTCGTCAGTACCTTCGGTGACCAGCGCGGCGCGGGCGAGCCCCACCCACAGCTGGGCGGCACGCGTGCGGGCGGAACCTGTAGCCACATCCGGCGCCGCCCCTTCGTCCACCAGCTCGAGCCGTTCGTAGGTCAGGGGGTACAGGCGCAGGTGCGGCCAGCGCCGCAGCGCCTCGGGCGGCCCCAATCCGAGCGGCTGCCCGGTGCGGTCCGCTTCTACCGCCAGCGTGCGCAGCATATCGCGCACTTCCTCGACCGCAACGTCTTTGCTGAACGTCACCGCGCCGAGATGGTGCCGGTGCAGGCGATCGGCCAGCTCCCGCAGCACGGGATGCTTCGGATCGGTCGCGACCCCTTCGATCACGAGCTGGTTACGGGCGATTCCCAGCGCCAGCGTCGAGCGGTCCGCCAGGAGCACCTCCGCCCGGTCGACCACCGCGACCGCGGCCGGCTGGAGCGAGGGATGATCCGGCGGGTACATGGCGTGCTTGTGGAGCGCGATGGACAATTCCACCAGAAAATCCCCGAGGTCGCGCGACAGCGTCGCGCGTTCGGGGCGGTGGGATGGCGGGGGGGGAACAGTCACCGGGGAAAGCTAACGCCGGATGGGAAAACGAGACGCCCCGGAATCACTTCCGGGGCGTCGGTCCTGCGTTCAGCGTCGAGCGGTCTTAGTACATGCCGCCCATGCCGCCGCCGCCGGGCATCGGCGGAGCCTTGTCCTTTTCCTTCTTCTCCACGACGACGCATTCCGTCGTCAGGAGCAGACCCGCGATGGACGCGGCGTTCTGCAACGCCGTGCGGGTGACTTTCGTGGGGTCGATCACGCCGGCCGCCACGAGATCCTCGAACGTGTCGTTCTGGGCGTTGTAGCCGAAGTTCTTGTCCTTCGACTCCTTCACCTTCCCGACGATGATCGAGCCTTCGGCGCCCGCGTTCTGAGCGATCATCCGGATCGGCTCTTCCAGGGCGCGCCGTACGATGTCGATCCCGATCTTCTCGTCTTCAGTGGTCCCCTTCACCTTGTCCAGGACCCGCTGACACCACAGCAGCGCGACGCCGCCGCCGGGAACGATGCCCTCCTCGACCGCCGCGCGCGTCGCGTGCAACGCATCCTCCACGCGCGCCTTCTTCTCCTTCATTTCGGTCTCGGTGGCTGCCCCGACGTGCACGACCGCCACACCGCCGGCGAGCTTCGCCAGCCGCTCCTGCAGCTTCTCGCGGTCGTAGTCCGAGGTGGACTTCTCGATTGCCGCCTTGATCTCGTTGATCCGGCCCTGGATGTCGGTCTGCTTGCCCTTCCCATCCACGACCGTCGTGTTGTCCTTGTCGACCACGATGCGCTTGGCGTGACCCAGGTCGCTGAGGACGGCGTTCTCCAGCTTGAACCCGACCTCTTCCGAGATCACTTGGCCACCGGTCAACACGGCGATATCCCGCAACAATTCCTTGCGGCGGTCACCGAAGCCCGGCGCCTTGACGCCGCACACCTTGAGGGTGCCGCGGAGCTTGTTGACGACGAGCGTCGCCAGCGCTTCTCCCTCGATGTCCTCTGCAACGATCAGCAGCGGACGACCCGCCTGCGCCACCTTTTCGAGCACAGGTAACAGGTCTTTCATCGAGGAGATCTTCTTGTCGTGGATCAGAATGTGGGCGTCCTCGAGCACACATTCCATTTTCTCGGGGTCGGTGACGAAGTAGGGCGACAGATAGCCGCGATCGAACTGCATCCCGTCCACCGTCTCATAGGTGGTCTCGAGACCCTTGGCCTCTTCCACGGTGATGACGCCATCCTTGCCAACCTTTTCCATCGCATCGGCGATGATCTTGCCGATTTCGCTGTCGTTGTTCGCCGAAATCGTGCCGACCTGCGCGATCTCTTTACGCCCCGCGGTCGGGACCGAGATCTTTTTCAGCTCGTCAACCACCGCCTCCACGGCCCGCTCGATGCCGCGCTTAAGCGACATCGGGCTCACGCCGGCTGTGACGGACTTCAGGCCTTCGCGAAAGATGGCCTGCGCCAGCACGGTCGCCGTCGTCGTGCCATCGCCCGCCAGATCCGACGTCTTGGTCGCCACTTCTTTGACCATCTGGGCGCCCATGTTCTCGATCGGATCCTCGAGCTCGATTTCCTTGGCAACCGTGACCCCGTCCTTCGTGACGGTCGGGCTGCCGAACTTCTTGTCGATGACGACGTTCCGGCCCTTGGGGCCAAGCGTCACCTTTACCGCTTCCGCCAGCTGGTCCACGCCCCGCTTGAGCCGGGCACGGGCCTCAGTATTGAACTCCAGTTGCTTCGCAGCCATGTCTAGCCTCCTAAGCCTTACGCGAGTTTCGCAATGACATCGGATTCCTTGATCAGAATGATCTCGTCCCCACCGAGCTCGACCTGCGTGCCGCTGTATTTCCCGTAGACGACCCGGTCTCCCACCTTCAACTCCATCGGGACGACGTCACCCTTCTCCCGCCTCCCCGGCCCCACCGCGATCACCTCTCCCTGAATCGGCTTTTCTTTCGCCGTGTCGGGGATGTAGAGACCGCCCTTCATCGTCTCGGTCTCCTCGAGGGGCTTGATAGCCACCCGGTCGGCCAGTGGGTAAACCTTGAACTTCGTCTTGCTTGCAGTTGCCGTTGCCATGATCCCAGCCTCCAGCTTGGTGCGTTGACGTAACCAGTTGTCCCTCCGATTGTTAGCACTCTAGCGACGAGAGTGCTAACACCACAAGCGGGGAATCTGCCCAGCGCTGGATGCGAAGTCAAGGGGCAAGGTCGTGACGCTGCAGATGCGCGGCAAATGAGTCCGCGAGGCTTTGGGCCCGCGTGGCGGCGCTGCGACCCAACGAATCGATCGGGGCCGAAACAGCCGCGACGATCGCGCCGCTGCGTGTATCGGCGAGACGGGCATTGAGCCACAGGGTTGGTGGCTCGTCGAGCTCGTGGAAGATGAACGTGACCAGGGCTGCGGTTGGCGGGCTCCCTCCCCTGACCCGGCGGCGCACCGTGAACCCTTTGCGGGACAGCGCCCGCGCCAGGTAGTCGCTGAGGGAGTCGTGGGTCTCTATCAGGACGCGGTACCCCCGCAGCGGCGGCGCCGGCCTGCTTCCGCCGAACAGGCACCCGGAGGCCAGGAGGCCCGCGATGACGACGACGCCCCGCCAGCGGTGCGCGCGGCTCATGGGATCACGCGCCGGGCTCCCACCCATCGGGCTATCCAATACGCGCCTTCCGGGTCGCGCGGATCCAGCCGGGATAGCTTGACGCCCGCGTTCGCGCTGTGAATGAACTTCTGCTCTCCGATATACATGCCCACGTGGGTCACGCCCGCACCGGGGCTGCTCGAAAACAGCAGGATGTCGCCCGGCCGGAGCGCGTCCGCCACCGGCGCAACCTCGCCGCCGATGGTAGCCTGATCGCGGCTGCGGCGCGGCAACCGGATACCGTGGAGTCCGTACGCGTACTGGATCAATCCGGAGCAGTCAAACCCGTTCTCCGTGGTCCCGCCCCATCGGTAGGGAGCGCCCACGGCGTCGAGCGCCGTCTGGACCACGTCGGCCGCGTTGCCCACGATGGTGACCGGGGGATCGACCGCTCCTGGCGCCCACCCCGCTTCCCCCATCCGATCGAAACGCCGAGCGCCCCGCTGATCCCGCTGCGCGAATCGGGTCCCGTGCGCCAGAATCCCCGAGGGCCGCGATCTTCCAGCCGGAAGCGACTCTCGACTCCGACGGCGAACCACGACGCCGGCTGCCACTCCGCGCCGCCGCCGACACTCCATTGCGCGGCGAGCTGCTGGTTCGCGGTGTCGGTTGACAGGCCCAGCGCCACGCCGGCGAGCGCATACCCTCCCAGCGTACGGCGGCGACGCAACGCCTGAATCTCGTATCCGAGCCCATAAAACGCGCGGCGGCGCCCCAGCGAGTCACTCACGGCCGCGGTCGCGCTGAAGCCGTGCGTGAACACACCGCTCAGCGGGGTGGTAGTGCGGAGTTCGTAGGTCGTGGCGGGATTATCGCCGTACCACCGCCCGGTGTGAAGCTCGACCTGTCGGGCTTGTGCGCTGAGCACGGCGGGCAGAATCGCGAGGAGCCCGAGTCGCAACACCTCAGTCGGCAGCGGCAATGGCACGGTGCTCTTCCGACGCGCGCGGGGCCATGTGGTGCGAGAGGAGATGAGGCACGCGGCGCATGAAGCGAACCCACGCCGCCAGCGCGGTGAGGCCCGAGAGTGCGGCGCACGCCGCAGCCACCGCGAGCATGGTGACCGGCTGCGAGAAGCGCATCGCCAGCAACGCGCCGGCCCACAGTCCCAGATAAGAAGCTCCCCACGCCAGCACTGGCGTGAGGAGCCATCCGCCCACGACGAGCATGTGGGCCAGCCAGCGGGGCACGCGCCCCTCCCGTTACGCCTTGCGGGCGAGGGCGACGACCACCAGCACCGGCAGCGTCACCGCGAAACCTGCACCGACCATGACAGGGAGTGTGCCGCCGAATCCCACGAGTTTCGCGACGACGGCGAGCACGATGCCGCCGATCAGCGCCGGCGCCGCGGTGCGACCTAGGCTTGTGCCTTCAGGCGCCGTGGCCGTGACTACGCCGCCCATCCACGCGAGGAATGTCCCGAACATCCACCAGATCGGCAGATACCACCACGTGCTCCCGCCACCCACCGCGTCCCATGTCCAGGGATAAGCGTGCACCGGCCGCAACAACACGATGTCCACCATGCTGAATACCAGCGCGCCCCACAGGCCCATCCCGGCCGCTCCGGCGATCCCTTCCACACTGCGCGCGCTGCACCACCGACCGGGCAGGAACGTCACCGCGGTCCCGGCGGCGAGAACGAGCAGCGTTTCGACGCCCGCCCGCACCGAACCGGCCGCGGGGACGTTTCTCGAAACCCAGAGGTAGAGCAGCACCGACACCACGGTCACGATGCCAATCTTCGTGCCGCCGGTCAGTACGGTGCGGACGTCAGTGCGATCTGCCGTCATGGGTGCCAGCGTGGCCGACATGCGTTACGCGCTCCGGGTGCGGGGTGGAGAAAATCTAAGCCGTGTCAGCGGGCAAACACCAGCAGGACCACGACGTCAGTCAGCGCCCAGGCGGCGAGCGCCCGGTACATGCCCTGCTGGTGCTGGCGCGGCGTCCAGGTCCGGTGTTCGTGATACCAGGGTAGCAGCACGACCAGCCAGGCAAGCAGCGCGACCCCCAGCGCGGCTGCCCAGGTGCCAGGGTGCAGGGTAGCAGCCGCCCATGCAAACAGCCCGAAGGCACCCAGCGTACACACGAGCGCGACGGCGAGGCTCGCTCGCATGCCGATGATCAGCGCCAGGGTGCGGTCGCCACGGCGCCGATCCTCGTCGAACTGATAGAGCTGTGTAAGAGGATAGAGCCCCGCAAACAGCGGACAGAACGCCAGCAGGATCAGCGCGTGCCCGAGATCCATGCTTCGACCCGTTGCCGCCCAGCCGGCGAACGGGGTGAGCGTCCCGAATCCCCACATGTTGATCACCCAGTCGGCACCCGCCACGGCCTTCAATCGAAACGGGGGCACCGAGTAGAGGACGGACATCACCGCGCAGAGGCAATAGGCGAGTTGATACGCCGGAGGCAGCGTAAATGCGAGCAGTTGTCCGCCCGCCAGGAGCGCCACACTGAACCCCAGCAGGTGCCGCGGGATGGGGGGTGGGGCGTTCAAATATCCGATGTCCCCCTCGTCGCGGTCGAACACCGAATTGATCGCGAGCGTGCCGCCGTTCAGGAACACCACCCACAGACACAGCGCCCACGCTGCCTGCGGCAGCCACGCGCCATGTGCTGCGCCCATGAACCCCACGGCGAGCACGTACCCCAGCGCCGTGTGCGCGACCATGATCGGCCACTCGGCCGGACGCATATGCAAGAGATAGGAGAACAAGTCCCCCGGGAGCAGCCGGTATCCCCAGCGCCGCCATTGGTTGAGTGTGCGGGAGTTGCCTACCACGTGAGCCCGAGCGCGCTGGCGGCGATGCGGAGGCCGGTGAGCGTGAGGTCCGGATTCACCGACTCGATCTCGCGCGTGAGCGGTGCCACGAGACCGGCGAGCCCGCCGGTGGCGATCACCTGCGGGACTTTCCCGTTGGGCCACTCGGCCTTGATGCGCCGCACGATGCCGTCCACGGCATCCGCCGTGCCGAGCAACACGCCCGACCGGATCGCCTCCTCGGTGCGCCGTCCGATGACGTGCGCGGGGGGCGTCAGCTCCGTGGCGGGAAGCTTGGCCGTGTTGCGAATCAGCGCGTCCGAGGCGGTGCGAATCCCGGGCATGATCACGCCGCCCAGGAAATGGCCGTCCCCGGTAATGCAGTCGAACGTCGTGGCGGTGCCGAAGTCCACGACGATGGTGTCGCGATGGAACAGTTGGGACGCGGCGAGCGCGTTGAGGATGCGGTCCGCGCCCACCTGCAGGGGTTCATCCACGTCCAGCACGATGGGAAGCTTCACCCCGCCATCCACCACGATCGGACGCACCGTGGTGGCACGTTCCACAGCCTCGCACAACCCTTGCGTGACCGGGGGGACGACCGAGGCGACGATCGCGGCGCGCACTTCCTGCGTCGAGCGTCCTGCCTGCAGCAGGTACGACGTGAGCGTCAGCGCCCATTCATCGGGCGTACGGGAGGGAGTGGTCGTCAGGCGCCAGTGCGACTCCAGGCTTTCGCCGCGGAAGAGCCCGACCTTGGTCTCGGTATTGTTGATATTGATGGCGAGGAGCATGGCGGCGTAATTATACCATCACACCAGTTCGACGTGGCCCTCCCGCACGGCCACGGTGCCCGCGCCCACCTCGACCAGCAGCGCGCCATCCGGCGTCAGTCCACGAGCGCGGCCGGCCGCCGGTGTCCGAAGCTCGCGTCCCTGTAACCAGTCCCGCTCGGCAAAGGCCCGGCACTCAGCCTCGGTCAGGGTGGGGCGCCCCGTTGCCACGGCGGCAAGGGCCGGCACGAGCCGGTCGAGCACATCCACCCGCCGCAGCCCCGGGACGAACTCATGCAACGCCACAGCGCGCTGTGCGAACTCCGCGGGAATCTCGTTGCATACGTTGACCCCGACACCGAGCGCGAGCCACTCCGGCATCTCACCCTGCCAGCGCGCCTCGCACAGCACGCCCGCGAGCTTGCGGTCGGCCAGCAACACGTCGTTGGGCCATTTCAGCCGCGCCGCGGGTGCGCCGAGCAGCTCGTCAACGGCATCCGCGACGACGAGGCCGGCGCGCACCGAGAGCGCCCCAAGCTCCACGTGTCCGGGCCGGAGCAACATGCCGAGCCACACGCCGCCCGCAGGCGAGCGCCAGGTGCGGCCGTCGCGGCCCCGCCCCGCCGTCTGCTCCTCCGCGAGGACCGTGGTGCCGTGCGGGGCGCCGCGCGCCCCGAAGTCGTGCACCGCGTCGAGGCTCGAGCCGAGCGTGCGAAACACCGCCGTGTGCGGCACGCCCCAGCGCCGGGCCAGCGCGCTCGCGGGCACGCCGTCGAGGGTCACCCGCGCCATAGGCCGTACGCGATCGTCAGCAGGCCGACCGCCCAGTTGTACGGCGCGAAGGCGTAGAATCGGCCCTCTTTGAGCAGCGCCACAAGAAAACGAATCGACACCAACCCGGCCGCGAACGCGATGATGAAACTCACCGCCAGCGGCACCGCGCCGGCCTCGCTCACGCCGGAGGCGATGTGCCGGCTCTCCAACAGGGCCGCCCCGCCAATCACCGGGACCGCGAGCAGGAAGCTGAACTCTGCCGCTGCCGCCGGATTAAGTCCGCTCCACAGCGCGGCGCCGATTGTCGAACCGGAGCGTGAGATGCCGCGGAACACTGCCGCGACCGACTGCGCCAGGCCGATGCCGATCGCTCCTCCCACTGTCGGCTCTCGACGCGTCCCCGCCAGCCGCCGGGTGGAAAAATTCACGCACCCCGTGATCAGGAACGCGATGCCGATCAGCACCAGCGAAGTCGCCGCCTCTTCAACCTGGCGATGAAACAGCGCCCCGAGCACGCCCGCGGGAATCGTGGCGAGCACCAGGAGACCAGCCGTGCGCAATTCCTGGGGCTGCAGCGTCACCACGCCCCGCACGATCCGCCACAGCCGCCCGCCGTACACCACGAGGACTGAGCCCAGGGTTGCCACGTGAAGCGCGACCTCGACAAACACGCCCGGTGTGCGAACGCCCGTCACGACTTCCAGCACGCGCAGGTGTCCCGACGACGAGACCGGCAGAAATTCCGTCAGGCCTTGCACGAGGCCGAGGATGACGCCCTGCCACAGCGTCATGCGACCCGCCCCGCAACCAACGCGACCGCACCCATGACCATCGCTCCTTTCAGAAGCAGGTTCACCCCGTCCACGCGTCCGGCGATCAGGCGGGCGGCGGTGGCGACGACGGCGAGCTGCGAGAACAGCGCCAGCAGGAAGTAGGCCCCACCGTACCCCGCGCGAGCCGGCAGGACGAGACTCAGCGGGATGAACCCGATGGCCAGGACCGTGGACAGGGTCCGCGGCGACCGCGCGCGGTCCCGAGATTCAGTCTGGACATCGGCGACTGTGGCTCGGAGCAGTTGGAGCCAGGCCGCGAGGATCCACGGAACCACGCCAGCGATCGGCCGACCTGCGGCTACCGCGCCATAGGTGACCGGCAACCCCACGAGCGCGGCGAGCACGAGTTGGCCGAGGGGCCCGCGCGGCTCGGAGAGCCGTGCGTATCCGGCCATGAGTCCCAGGCCGGCAAGCCCGAGCAACACCGCGCCGCCGCCCACCAACGCCGCGCCCGCGAGGCCGATCATGACGCCTGCGAACACGGTGAAATCCGCCGCTCCACGGCCTGCACCGTCGGCGGGCACGTGGGCCGCCGGCCGCAGCACCGATCCCGCCACGGTGAACCCCAGGGCGGCGACCACGGCCCAGACAACCAACGGGGGAACGGTCAGCCGTCCCAGGGCGATGCACCCGCCCCCCAGAACCGCGAGCGCCACGCCGAGGAGCAGGCGACCATTGCTACCCACGCATGACCTCCTCGTACAGCGCTTCGTACAGCGGCACGATGCGCTCGGTGGCGAACGCACGCGCTCGCTCCACCGCGGCAAGCCTCATCCGCGCGTGCCGCGCGCTGTCTGCCAGGATTGCGATGGCCTCGGCGGCCATCGCGTCCACAGCGCCAACCGGGGCCAGGAATCCGGTCTCCCCGCTCACCACGACTTCCGGCAGCCCGCCGACCGCGCTCGCGATGACCGGCACGCCGCACGCCATCGCCTCGAGAGCCGCCAAGCCGAACGACTCCGTCTGCGAAGGGAGCAGCAACAAATCGCTGCCCCGCAGCAGCTCGGTGACCTGGTCGACCTTGCCGAGGAAGCGGACGTCGTGTCCCAGGGCGAGACGATCCGCTTCCTGTTCCGCGGCGTCCCGGTCGGGCCCGTCACCGACGAGAATCAGGGTCGCGGGCATCGCCTGGCGTACGGCGGCGAAGATGCGGATCACATCGGTGAGGCGTTTCACCGGCCGGAAATTCGACACGTGCACCAGGATCTTGTGTCCGGCGGGGGCGAGGATGCCGCGACACGAGCCCCCGGCCGGCGGATGGTACTCGATCGGCGACACGAAGTTCGGGATCACGCGCACGTCACACCCGATGCAGCCAAAGGCCCGGTAGGTCTCGTCGCGCAGGTAGGCGGACACGGCGGTCACGGCGTCAGATTGCTCGATCGAGAATTTCGTGATCGTGTAGTAGGAGGGGTCCTGCCCCACCAGGGTGATGTCGGTGCCGTGCAGCGTCGTCACAACCTTGAGGTCGCGTTCCTGCTTGAGCATCTGCTTGGCCAGCCACGCGGTAGCCGCGTGCGGAATGGCGTAGTGCACGTGCATCAGCTCGAGCCCCTCACGCAGGGCGACCTCGTGCTGCTTGACCGCGAGCGCCAGCGCGTAGGGGGAATGCTCGAACAACGGGTACTCCGCGGTCACCACTTCGTGGAACGTCACCCGCTCCGCAAACCCCCGCAGCCGGAACGGACTGGCGTAGGCAATGAAATGCACCTCATGCCCGCGGCGCGCCAGCTCGAGCCCGAGCTCGGTGGCCACGGCGCCGGAGCCACCGTAGGTCGGGTAGCAGGTAATTCCAATTTTCATTGTGATGGTGTGGGACGGGGGACGGGGGACGGGGGAGGGGTAATGGCGTGCCACCGTTCGAGAATCTTCGCAGCAAGCACGCTCGCGCCCTCAGTCGCATCAAGTGACCACACGGACCCCTCCCCCGTCCCCCGTCCCCCGTCCCGCAGTTGATGTCGAAACCACGTCTCCTGCCGTTTCGCGTAACGTCGCGTGGCGATCACGATCGCCTCCCGCAGCCCGCTCTCCGGTAGATCCCCCCGCAGCATCGCGACGACCTCGCGGTACCCCACCCCATCGAGCCCTGGCGCCGCGGCATCGAGGCCGCTGTCGAGCAGGGCCTTCACTTCACCCACCAGCCCGCCCGCGAGCATCCCGTCCACCCGGGCGGCAATCCGCCGCTGCAGCGCGTCGCGCGGCAGCGTGAGGTGAATGTACCACGGCACCATCGCGCCGGTTGCGCGCGCCTCGCGCTGCCACCAGGAGAGTGCGCGCCCGGTCAGGAGCGCGACTTCGATCGCGCGCGCCCCCCGCTGGCGGCCCCCGCCCGCAAATCCCCGGTCGAGGCGGGCGGCCCAGTGCGCCAGGCGCGCGGCCGGCAACCGAGCGGCCCACGCGCGCAACGAATCGCGCCGCGCGGCGTCAAGCGGCGGCTCGTGAAACAACCCCTCCGCCAGCGCCCGTACGTAGAAACCCGTTCCACCCACGACAATCGGCTCGCGTCCCGCCGTCCACACCTGCTCGAGCCACACCGCGGCCTCACGCGCGAAGCGGCCGGCGCTGTAGCGCTCCCCCGGCTCGATGATGTCGATCCCGAGGTGCGGAACCGCGGCCCGCAGCGCAGCGGTGGGCTTCGCCGTACCGATGTCGAGGCGGCGATATACCTGGCGCGCATCGGCGGAAATGACCGTGATGGGGCGCAACGTGGCGAGCTCGGCGGCGACGGCCGTCTTCCCCACTCCCGTGGGGCCGACGAGAACAAGGGTGACGGGGCGGTCACCGCCCAAACCGCCGCTCCAGCTCGTCCTTCGGGAGTTGCACGATGGTGGGGCGGCCGTGCACGTCGTGCGACTCCCGAAGCGCCGTGAGCAGCAGCGTCACGAGCTCGCGTGCCTCCTCGGGATCGAGGCGCTGGCCGGCTTTGATGGCCGCGCGACACGCGAACGTCGCGGCGAAGCGCTCGAGCCGGTTGGCCCAGCCTCCGAAGCGACCACCGGCGAGGTCCGCGACCAGCTCCTGAAGACAACGGGTCGCGTCGAACCGCGGATGCGGGTTCGGCGCCGTATGGACCACGACCGTGCGGCCGGAAAATCCCTCCACTTCATAGCCGACGCGCTGCAACAGCTCGCGGTGCTGGTCGATCGCCTCGAGCTCGGGCGCCGTGAATTCCAGCGTCAGCGGGAGCAGCAACCGCTGGGCCGTCGCTCCGTCACCCGTGAGCTGGCGCATGACACCCTCATACAGCACGCGCTCGTGAGCCGAGTGCTGGTCCACGATGGCGACGCTGGAATCGCTCTGGAAAAGCAGATAGGTGTCGAAGACCTGCAACAGCGAAGGTGTCAGGTGTCGGGTGTCAGGTGTCAGGGAACCCCGGGAGAAGAGTTCAATCGTCTGGTCAAAACCACTGACACCTGGCACCTGAAACCCGACACCTGCCGTTGACACCTGCCCTAGCGACACCGCCGCCTCCAACGGTGCCAGCGCCCGTCGTACCGACGCCTCCACCACGCGCTCGACGAAAAACTTGTCCCGAAACCGCACCTCGAGTTTCGTCGGATGGACGTTCACGTCCACCGCGTCACCGGGCAGATCGAGAAAGAGGAATACGGACGGCCGGTCTCCGGGCGCTATGGTTGAGCGGTAGCCCGCTTCCGCGGCCCGCACGATGAATGGGTCGCGGATCGGGCGCCCGCGCACGAATACGTAGCCCTTACGGCCCGCCGGCTTCGCTTGCGCCGGGCGCTGCGCGAACCCCGTCACTTCGAGCGGTCCCTCGCGGTGCGCCACGGGCAGCAGCGTGTCGGCCAGCTGACGTCCCCACAGCGCGTGGATGCGATCGATCGCCCGGGCCGCCGGGCCGACGTCGAGCAACACGCGATCGTCGCTCGTCAGCGAGAACGCGACATCGGGCCGGATGAGCGCCAGCAGGGTCACCGCCTCGACGGCCGCCCGGGTTTCTGAAGCCTGGGCGCGGAGGAACTTGCGACGTGCCGGCGTATTGAAGAACAACCCGCGGACCGCGACGGTCGTGCCTCGCTGCCGCACGGCGTCCTCAACGGACTCCAGTTTGCCGCCCACGACGCTGATGCGCGTCCCCACATGACCGTCGGGAGATGTCTCGAGCTCGAACCGCGACACGGAAGCGATGGCGGGGAGCGCCTCGCCGCGAAACCCGAACGTCCCGATCCCGATCAGATCGGCGGCCGAGTGGATCTTGCTCGTGGCGTGGCGGGCGAGCGCGAGCTCTGCATCGGGCCGGGTCATTCCCTCGCCATCGTCGCTCACCCGGATGAGCGTCTTGCCACCCGCCTCGATCACGACGCGCACGCTGCGCGCGCCGGAATCGAGTGCGTTCTCGACCAGCTCCTTGACCACCGATGCCGGACGTTCAACGACTTCGCCTGCGGCGATCTGGTCGGCGACGGGACCGGGCAAGACCGCAATCCGCCCGCTCACAACGGCACGACCTCCGATCCCAGAATCCACCCATGCACGCCGTCGCGACGGCGCACCTCGAGCCAACTCCCGTACTGCCCCACTACCAGCAGCGCCGCCCCGGCATCGACGGTCGCGTTCGCGGCGGCGCTCCCGTATGGAGCAACCCGCACGGCGGTGCCCAAGCCCAACACCACGGCTATGGCCTGGCTGCGTTGCGACGACTCCATGGCACCCAGTATCGCCATGCCTGCCGCAAGGCCCGCCAGGGTGATGAGCACAGCGCGGCGGCGCCGGGCAAGGACGGCGACCCACAGCCCCACCCACGCCAGCGCGGCGGCCAACGCCCATTCCCCAGGCGTTGCCATTCCGACGGCGAGCAACTCGTCGCTTGCGGCGTCCGGTGCCGGCAGGAACTCGCGGGCACGTTCGATGACCCGGTCCCGCGGCGCGAGTCGGGCCGCGCGGGTCCACGCCGCCACCGCCTTCCCATCCGCGCCGGCCCGGTACAGCGTCGCGCCGAGGTTGTACCAATGGGCGGCGACGCGCGGGTGCGTGGCGGCACGCGCCGCAAACGAGTCGGCAGCGGCGCGGAGGGCGCCGGCCTCGTACAGCGTCTCAGCGGTGGGAGCCTGGGCGGACGCGGCGCGCAGCCCGAGGAGCGCGGCGCAGATGAACACCGCCACGACCCGCCGCCGCCGCGCGGCGCCGGGCTCCGCTCCCAGGACACGCAAGACTTGCTCGAGCTCCGCCGCAAGCTCCGCCGCGTCGCCCAACCCGAGCGGCCCGTAGCGCGCCGCCCGCACCCGGTCTCGCAACCGCATCACGTGATCGGCGACGGCGCTCTCGAGTCCGGCCGCGCGCAACGCCCGCGCGAGTCCGTCCCCGTCGCGCGCCGTCGCGTCCGACACGTGGCTCGCGAGCATGGCGTGAAACTCCCGCTCGAGACGCCCCAACGAGGACAGGGCCGGCGCTCTCACGTCGGCTCCACCTGCAGCGCGGCGGTGTCGACGAATCGCCCACACGAGGATCGGCGGGCCAAGTAGCACCGCGAGCCACCCCCAGAAACCCAACGCGCGGGCCACAGCATCCGTCCAGGACTCACCAGCACCCCGGAGTAATGGAGGGAGCGCACGGGACGCTCGTGGCTCGGCAGTCGTCAGCACGACGAGTGTCTGCGGCGGAGCGCGCGCGATCGCATACCGCCCGGCCGCGACGTCGTAGTAGGGATAGCGCACTTCGGGGAGCACGAAGGTGCCCGGAGAGTCGGCGACGACCAGATAGCTGAATGCCTTGCTCCCGGCCACCAGGCCGCTCTGCGGCTCAATCCGCACGTCCGTCTCGGCGGGGTACACCCGGAAACCGCGGGGCCATTGCAGCACCGGCTCGGGCCACAGCGGCGCGTTGCCGATACCGGCCACCGTGGCCACCGCCGTTACCGGCTCGGCCGCGCGAGTGGCGTTGGGAGTAACGGAGAGCGCCAGCGCCAGGCCCTCCGCCACCAGTCGCTGGTCGTCGTTGGGTCGCCCTTCGGCCGGCAGCGGAAGGACGATGATCGTCACCGCGTCGCTGCGCAGGGAGTAGCGTTCCTCGCGGCTGAAGATCGAAAACGAGACCGGTACCTCATAGGCCACGGAGGCCGGCGGAATCGTCAATGGTCCAGGCTCGAGGGGGAAGACGATGCGGTGGGCGACGTACATGTCCATCCATCGGCCCCGCACCAGTCGCGACCCGACCGATTCATCCGGCGCTTCCTCAGGATACGACCACACGCCGGGTGGCGTGGGGAGCGTCATTTGCGGGTGGCCACGGAGCCGCAACCGCAGCTCGCGCGGGAACCAGGCCGCCACGAGGATGTCGAACTGGCGCCCCACCAGCACGCTGTCCGCGGGCACTACCACCGTGAGCGCCACCTGGTCGTCGCGCGCCGGAGGGGGCGCAGCGTCGAGCAGGGCTCGCGCCGGCGGACTCAATGCCGCCGCGCGACCTTCGGCGGTATCGACGGTCACCGCGATGGGTTCCGTCGCAGCGGTGCTGCGCCCCTGACGGGCGTGCACGGGGCCGATGACCAATCGCCCGGCCCGTTCCGCTCGCAGTGTCAGCTGCCGCACCGTCGTGCGCAGCGCATCGCCGGCGCCCGCTCCCACGGACACGTCCGTGACCTCATGGGTCGCGACGATCGCGAACCCCGCGAGCGGAGGCATGGTGAACGTGAGTGGTTGCGGCGAGCGCGTGCGGGTACGAATCGTGAAGATCAGCGCGTCGCCGACCGTGAGCCGCGCGCGGTCCACGCTTGCGGTTACGACCGGCGGCCCGCCCTGCGTCAGGGCGACCACCACCAAGGCGAGGATCACCAGTCCTTCACCCCGGGTTCCGCCGCCACCTTGGTGCGCCCGGTGCGGTCGCGCCTCGTGCGCAACTCTTCCTGCCCGATCGACTTGAGAATTTGTTCCGCCTGCGCCTGGTTGAGACCGCCCTGCGACGCTGCTCCGGTCGAAGCTCCGCCACCGCCACTCGGCGATTGATTCGCCCCGCCACCTCCGCCCCCGCCGGCAGCCTGCGATTTGCTGCCTCCCCCGCCGCTGCGGCGCTTCTGCGCCAACTCCAGATTCCATTTTGCCGCCGCGTGGTCGGGCCGCAGCAGCAATGCCTCCCGATAGGCTCGCTCGGCCTCGGTGAGACGCGCGTCGCGATGCACGGTGTCGGTCTGCGCTTCGCGCAGTGCGAGCAGGCCAAGATTGTAGAGCGCGCGAAACCGCAGGTCGGGGACGAGCGACGTCGCCGCCCGGCCAAGGTCCTGCCGCGCGGTCTCGGCATCGTTTGCCGCCAGCGCCGCCGTTCCGGCGTTATACCACGCCGTGTCGTCGCGCTGGTGGGCGGCAAGATCCGCCACGTAGGCCGCGCGCGCCCGCTCCAGTTGACCCCGGTCCCAGGCCCGCTCGGCCGCCGTACGCGGCCGCGTGGAGTCCTGTGCCCGTGCGGGCGCAGTCGCCACGAGCAGGGTGAAGCAAAGCAGCGCGGCGGTCCGTCGCGTCGCCGCCTGACCGAGGAGCAACCCGACGGCCATGAGCAACGGCAACCAGGCCCGCGGCCGCCCGCGCTCGGTATGCGATTCGCTCGCACGCGCCCGCTTGAACGAGGCCACGAGATCCCGCACGGCTCCCGCCTGATCGGGGAGGTCGGCGGCGACCTGCGCGCCCTGCGCCGCATCCGCGATGGCGCCCAGGATGTCATCGCGCCGGCCGGTCTCGATCACGTTGCCGGCCTCGTCTTTCTGGTATCCCTGCAGCGCGCCGTGCTCGTCACGGACGGGAATGTGAACGGGGGTGCGCCCTCCCTCCGCCACCAGGACGAGGCGGATCCCGGCGGCGTTGAGGCGCCGCGCCTGCGTCACGACGCCGGCGAGCGAGTCGTGTCCCTCCCCGTCGGTGAACACCACCAGCACGCGGTCGGCGAGCTCCGTACTGGCGCGCAGTAATTCGCCTCCCTGCTGGAGCGCGGATGCGAGCCCGGTTCCGCCCTGCGAGGCGATATCGGGGTCGAGCGTATCGAGATACAGCATCAGCGCCGACCCGTCGAACGACAGGGGCGACAGGATGTAGCTCGAACCGGCGAACGACACCAATCCCAGCCGATCCCCGTCCAGATCCTGCACCAGGCGTCGCGCTTCCCGCACCGCGCGGCCCAGCCGGCTGGGGCTCGCGTCTTCGGCGAGCATCGAGCGGGAAATGTCCATGGCGATGGCGAGGTTGAGTCCGCGCGTCTCCGTCACGACTGTCTCGTGGCCCCAGCGGGGGCCGGCCAGCGCCACGGTGCCCAGGAACGCGGCGACGGCGAGCGTGCCGGGCCCCGCCCGGCCTGCGTTGCGCGCCAGCGCCGCCGTTTGTTCCGACCACAGGGCCGCGCGCCGCAGCCGCACGCGGCGCGCCCACGCGGCGCCGAAGAACACCGCCGCGGCCACCACCGGGGCCAGCCAGACCACAAACAGCGCGTCGAACGTGATCACGGCACCCGCACGGCGAACGTTGCCGACAG
>Ga0193727_1000060_pt1 | contig 31327 bp, 31 predicted proteins | sample H2c2metaG_FD_143051 | JGI IMG/M metagenome (GOLD analysis project Ga0193727, IMG submission 143051) | Soil microbial communities from a riparian zone of the East river system, Colorado, United States - H2c2 | ecosystem: Environmental > Terrestrial > Soil > Riparian zone | place: USA: East River...
GCGTGCTGCGCGTCAACATGCAGGCCGATGCGGCGTTCCGCGCCAATCCCGATGCGCTGAGTCATTTCTACGTGCCGAGCTCGAAGCTGCCGGCGCTCTCCGGCGTGATTTCCGGCGCCGCCGCGGCGGGGACAGCCTCGATGATCCCGCTTTCGAACGTCGTGCAGACCTCGTGGAAGATGGGCTCCCCGAGCCTGGTGCGGTACAACGGCTACGAAGCGATCGACATCGTCGGCAACAACACGCAGAGCAAGAGCAGCGGCGAGGCGATGGCCGTGATGAACGAGCTGGTCAAGGAGCTGCCGGCCGGCTTCGGCCGCGAATGGACCGGCCAGTCGCTGCAGGAAATCCTGTCCGGCAACCAGGCACCGATGCTTTTCGCGCTGTCGCTGATCGTCGTCTTCCTGTGCCTGGCGGCGTTGTACGAAAGCTGGTCGATTCCGGTCGCCGTGCTGCTCGTCGTCCCGCTCGGCATGACCGGCATGCTGGCGTTGACCCTGCTGCGCCACCAGTTCGACGCCAATCTGACCAACGACGTCTACTTCAAGGTCGGCCTGCTCACGATCATCGGCCTGGCCGCGAAGAACGCGATCCTGATCGTCGAATTCGCGGTTGCCGAACAGCGCGCGGGGCGCCCGCTCGGAACCGCGGTCGTCGACGCGGCACGCCTGCGCCTGCGGCCGATCCTGATGACCTCGTTCTGCTTCATCCTCGGCGTGCTGCCGCTGGCGATCTCGACCGGCGCCGGCGCCAATGCGCGCCATGCGATCGGCACCGGCGTCATCGGCGGCATGATCTTCGCGACGTTCCTCGGTGTGCTGCTGATTCCGGTGTTCTACGTGTTCATACGGCGCCTGCTCGGCGACAAGCTCGAGCCGGTCGAGGAAACGCTGGCGGCGACGCAAGATGCGAATGTGCATGGGTGAGTGAAGTGCAGGGGTGAGGCACGAGGGGCGAGGGAAGCCGTCACGCGGTTCCGTTCGCCCTGAGCGAAGCGCCGAAGGCGCGAAGTCGAAGGGCCGTGTCAGGGACGCTTCGACTTCGCTGGCTGTGCCAGCGCAGCCTGTCCTGAGCAGGTCAAAGGGCTCAGCGCGAACGGTTACTTGATTTGCGGGTGCTCTTGCTCGCCCCTCGCCCCTCACCCCTGCTCTACAATAAGCGGCACAAAGCCGGTCAATGCCACCGGCACCATGACGACCGGAGTATTCCAATGACCGAACCCACCCTCGCGCCGCCGGCCGGCGGCGCCAAGATCACGATCGCCGACGGCAAGCTGACCGTGCCGAACAATCCGATCGTGCCGTTCATCGAAGGCGACGGTACCGGCCGCGACATCTGGCGCGCGTCGGTGCGCGTGTTCGATGCGGTCGTGGAAAAAGTATACAAAGGCCAGCGCAAGATCCACTGGATGGAAGTCTATGCCGGCGAAAAAGCGTTCAAGCAGTTCAACTCCTGGTTGCCGGATGCCACCGTCACGGCGTGCCGCGACTACCTGGTCTCGATCAAGGGACCGCTGACGACGCCGATCGGCGGCGGCATCCGCTCGCTCAACGTCGCGCTGCGCCAGATGCTCGATCTGTACGTCTGCCTGCGCCCGGTGCGCTGGTTCAAGGGCGTGCCCTCGCCGGTCAAGCATCCGGAAAAAGTCGAAATGGTCATCTTCCGCGAGAACTGCGAAGACATCTACGCCGGCATCGAATTCGAACAGGGCAGCGAGGCCAACAATAAATTCCTCGAGTTGCTGAAGGCGAACTTCCCGAAGGAATACGGCAAGATCCGCTTTCCCGAATCGTCCGGCATCGGCATCAAGCCGGTGTCGAAAGACGGCTCCGAGCGCCTGATCCGCTCGGCGATCGAGTACGCGATCGCCAACCAGCGCAAGTCGGTGACCCTGGTGCACAAGGGCAACATCATGAAGTTCACCGAAGGCGCGTTCCGCAACTGGGGCTACGCGCTGGCCGAACGCGAGTTCGGCGGCCAGGTGTATACATGGGAACAATGGGAAAAGACCAAGGCGGCGAGTGGCGAAGCGGCGGCGAATGCCGAGCAGAAAGCCGCGTTGGCGAGTGGCAGGATCCTGATCAAGGACGCGATCGCCGACATCACGCTGCAGCAGATACTGACGCGGCCGGAAGAATTCGACGTGATCGCGACGCTCAATCTCAACGGCGACTATCTGTCCGATGCGCTGGCTGCGCAGGTCGGCGGCATCGGCATCGCACCGGGCGGCAACATCAACTACCTGACCGGACATGCGGTGTTCGAAGCCACGCACGGCACTGCACCGAAATATGCCGACCTGGACAAGGTCAACCCGGGCTCCGTGATCCTGTCCGGCGAGATGATGCTGCGCTACATGGGCTGGACCGAGGCCGCCGACGCGATCATCCGCGCCATGGACGTGGCGATCGGCAACAAGACCGTGACCTACGATTTCGCGCGCCTGATGGAAGGTGCGAAAGAGGTCAAGTGCTCCGAATTTGCCGACGAGCTGATTCGCGCCATCTGATTCGCAGCGCCTGATCCGTGCCGTTTTGAGCAGGCGAGCCGATCACGGCCATCTGGCCGGCCCCGGCTTGCAGCGCCGGATCGCGAGATCGTAGAACGACCGCACCACGAAGGCTGCCAGGAACGCGACGCGCACACCCGCGTCGCGTTTCCCCTTGCGCGAGCGCCGTTGCTTGCGTTTCAGGTCGGAATTCGCCGCCATGCGCGGAGCGGTGACCAAAATCACACACGCGCTCGACGCAAGTCCGTCGATGCCGTCTGTCGGCGAAACGCCAACGTCGGGTTCGCAGGCGTTCACTGGCAGCCCGCAACCGGCGCGGTCCGCAGGCGCTGCTTGCGACTTTCGGCAAGATGGCCGCGGCCGACCGGTTTCGCGGTCACGTCGGCCGCTGCGGTGCGGCTCGCGTCGTCGATCCGAAGGTAACCGCCGTTGAACAACTGTCCCTGCGCCAGGCGCTGCAGATGACTCCAGAATGCATTCATCGCCAAGCCTCCTTGTTTTGATGGAAGCACAAGATAGTCTTGCCCGTGCGCGCAAAAAAGCGATACTTTTGCAACCCAGAGTTGAATTCCGCTCAACACCAGCAGGTCGCGATGAGCAGACCACCACTGCATGCACTGCAAGCCTTCGTCGCAATCGCTCGTACGCGCAACCTGACCCGCGCGGCGGCGCAGCTGAACCTTACGGTCAGTGCGCTGAGCCATCAGATGCGTGCGCTCGAGGAGCGCCTGAATCAGCGCTTGCTGCTGCGCGGCCCGCGCGGCGTGACGCTGACGCCGCATGGCGAGCGCCTGCTCGAATCGATCGCACCGCACATCGACGGCATCGAACACGTGTTCGCGCGCCTGCGCGAGCGCAATGCCGATGCGTTGACGATCAGCGCGTTGCCGCTGTTCTCGTCGAGCTGGCTGATGCCGCGCCTGCCCGCGTTCATGGCCCGGCATCCGGGCCTCGAGTTCAACCTGCAGACCAGCGTCACGCTGGTCGATTTCGAGCGCGAGCCGGTCGACGCTGCGCTGCGCCTCGGCAGCGGGCAATGGCCGGGTTTGACCGCCGAGCACCTGTTCGACGAGTGGATCGTGCCGATGGCCAGTCCGAAACTGATCGGCCGTCGGCGCAAGCCGAAGCCCGATGAAATGGGCAACTGGCCGCTGATCGGCGAATCCGACGACGACAACCAGCGCTGGCGCCGCTGGTTCGAGCTGTTCGGCGGCACGCCGCCGCGGCGCTACGCGGCGAGCTTCACCGAAGCCGAACTGCTGCATCGCGCCGCCGCCGAAGGCATGGGCATCGTGCTCGGCCGCATGATCCTGGCCAAGCCGCTGGTCGACAACGGCACGCTGGTGATGCTCACCGATCAACGCATGCCGGCCGGCTACGGCCATTACCTGGTTTATCCGCAACGTTCGGCCGACCACGCGCCGCTGCTCGCCTTCCGCGACTGGCTGCACCCGGAAATTCGCAAGTACCTTAGTGCCGAACGCAACCAGGCCCGGCGCAAGGCGCGCCCATAGCAAGCTGTTTACACAGAACTCTTTGAACGCGGCTCAAAGAAAAGCCTTGAACGCGGATTTCGCGGATAAGAGAACAGCGGATCAAAAAAGATTTTTGGACGCGGATTACGCGGGTCAGCGCGGAGGGGATGCATCAATGTTTCACTGCTCTATCCGTGTAATTCGTTATTCATCCGCGTTGATCCGCGTTCCCGGCTCTTCTCTTTCATCCGCGAAATCCGCGTTCCAGGGCTCTCGTTCCGTTTTTCTTTTAAACTGCGCGCATGAACAGCGCCGCCGCACCGGTGCAGGGCGAGGTCGACAAGGCCCTGGTCGACGTCTGTGCGCGCGAGCTGCGCGCGGGATTTGCCGACTATCACGCGCGCTTCAGCGCGATCACGCAGCGTGCGCAGCGCCGCTTTGAAACGCGCGACTGGCAGGGCGCGCAGAGCGACACGAGCGAACGCATCGAGCTGTACGAGCGCTGCATCGGCGAGATGGTCGAACGCATCGAACGCATGCTCGGCGCGGTCCCGAGCGATCGCGCCCTGTGGAGCGCGGTGCGCGACGCCTATGCCGCGGCCATCGACGGGTTGCTCGACCAGGAACTGTACATGACCTGGTTCAACACGCTGGCACGGCGCTTTTATCGCATCCGCGGCGTCGACGCGTTGATCGAATTCGTCGCACTCGATATCGATCCCACCGACCGTATCACGCACCCCGTCGCACGCCACAGCTACGCGGTGTGGGGCAACCTGCCGCGCATCTGCCAGAAGATCCTCGACGACTACCCGTTCAAGGCGCCGTATGCGCATGCCGGCTTGTGCGCGATGCGCCTGGCCGACACGCTGACGCGTCGCCTCGGCGCCTGGGGCGAGGAACCGGTGCGCGCCGTCGAACTGCTCGAAACGGTGTTCTACCGCGAACGGCGCGCCTATCTCGTCGGCCGCATCTTCGGCGTCGAACAGGTCGTGCCGCTGGTCATTGCACTGGTGCACGACCGCGCCGGCATCCGCGCCGACGCGGTCCTGATCGAGCGCGTCAACGTGGCGCAGATCTTCGGCTACACGCGCAGCTACCTGCATGCCGACCTCGCCACGGTCGGCGATGCGATCGTGTTCCTGCACACGCTGCTGCCGAACAAGCCGGTCGACGAGATCTATACGGTCCTCGGTCGCGCCAAGCAGGGCAAGACCGAACGCTATCGGCACTTCTTCCGCCATCTCGCCACCGATCCGGACGAACAGTTCGTGCACGCCGACGGCGTACGCGGCATGGTCATGCTGGTGTTCACGCTGCCGGGCTACGCGCTCGTGTTCAAGCTGATCCGCGACCGCTTCGCGTACCCGAAGGATGCCGCGCGCGAGGAAGTCATGGCGAAATACCATCTCGTGTTCCACCACGATCGCGCCGGCCGGCTGATCGACGCGCAGGAATTCCGCTTCCTGCGCTTTCCACGGACGCGCTTCGCCCCCGCGCTGCTCGCGGAGCTGCTCGGCGAATGCCACGCCAGCGCCTACGCCGACGGCGACGACATCGTCATCGCGCATTGCTATGTCGAGCGCCGGCTGCGGCCGCTCGACCTGTACGTGCGCGAAAATCCCGAGGACACATCGCTCAAGGCGATCATCGACTACGGCCAGGCGATCAAGGACCTGGCGCGCAACAACATCTTCCCGGGCGACTTGCTGTTCAAGAATTTCGGCCTGACCCGGCACGGGCGTGCGATCTTCTACGACTATGACGAACTGTGCCTGGTCACCGACTGCCGTTTCCGCGAGTTGCCGGACAGCGACGAGACCACGCCGGGACTCGACACCTATTACGTCGGCCCGCACGATGTCTTCCCGGAACAGTTTCCGACTTTTTTGGGGGTTGAGCCGAATCTGCGCGACGCCCTGATTCGCGAGCACGGCGAAATCTTCGACGTGCGCTGGTGGACAGACTTGCAGCAACGCCTGCGTGCCGGCGAAACGCTCGACGTGCCGCCGTATCCGGACGCGCTGCGTCTGCCAACGTGGCCAGATGGCGTCGCCGCGGCGTTATAATCGGCGCCCTGATCCTTCGCCCCGTCATCCCCCGCCCCAAAACAAAGGCAGATTCCGATGAACAAGCTCATTCTCGGCGCATCGATCGCGCTTGCACTTGCCGGATGCGGCAGTTCGCCGGCGCCGGCGCCGGCCAGCGACAACATCACCGCCGCACCGAAGCCGGTCACCGACCAGCCGGCGCAGCCGCCGCCGCCGCAGAGTGCCGAGCAGCCGTTCGCGCAGAAGCTCGACCAGGTGCTTGCCGGCAGCTGGCGCTCGGACAAGAACAAGGCGCGCGACCAGTACCGCCATCCGAAGCAGACGCTCGAGTTCTTCGGCCTCAAGCCCGGCATGACCCTGATCGAGTTGACGCCCGGCGGCGGCTGGTACGCCGAGATCCTCGCGCCGCTGCTGAAGGGCAGCGGCAACTACATCGCTGCGATCGTCACGCCGAAGAAGAAGGAAGGCGAAGATGCGCAGGACATGGACGCGCTGAGCAAGAAGTTCTCCGGCGATGCCGCCGAGTACGGCGATGCCAAGGTCCAGCAGTTCGACCTCAAAGCGCCGAATTTCGGGCCGGCCAATTCGCTCGACATGGTGGTCACTTTCCGCAATGTGCACAACTGGGTCATGGCCGACGCGGCGCCGGGCATGTTCAAGGCCGTGTTCGACGTGCTCAAGCCGGGTGGCGTGCTCGGCGTGACCGACCATCGCGCCGCCGCGCGTGCAGACCTCGAGAAGATCAAGCAGTCCGGTTATCTGCCGGAAGACTTCGTGATCAAGCTCGCCACCGACGCCGGTTTCAAGCTCGATGCGAAAAGCGAGATCAACGCCAATCCGAAGGACACCAAGGACTACCCCGAAGGCGTCTGGACGCTGCCGCCGTCGCTCGCCCTCAAGGACCAGGACAAGGACAAGTACCTGGCGATCGGCGAGTCGGACCGCATGACCTTGCGCTTCGTCAAGCCGGGCGGCGACCAGATCTTCAACTCGGGCGACAGCGCACCGAAGGCCGACGCCAAGAACTGATCGGTAATGTTTCGCGTATGACCGGACGGCCGCCTGGTGCGGCCGTTCGCATCTTGGGAAGGCCGCGATGCTGATCGCGTTGAACAAACCCTACGGCGTGCTGTGCCAGTTCACCGACCGCGGCAGCGCGCGCCGCACCTTGGCCGAGTTCGTCGCACATCCCGGTGTATATCCCGCCGGCCGGCTGGACTTCGACAGCGAAGGCCTGTTGCTGTTGACGGATGACGGCGTGCTGGTGAACCGCCTGACTGATCCGCGACGCGGCACCGAAAAGACTTATCTGGTGCAGGTCGAAGGTACGCCGGACGAAACGCAGTTGTCGCAATTGCGACAAGGTATAGTTTTGCAGGACGGCCCGACTCTGCCGGCGCGGGCGCGGCTCCTGGCGCAGGCACCGGACTGCCTGTGGCCACGCGACCCGCCGGTGCGCTTGCGCAAGACCGTAGCGGACGCATGGATCGAGCTGACGATCCGCGAGGGCCGTAATCGCCAGGTGCGGCGCATGACTGCCGCCGTCGGCCTGCCGACGCTGCGCCTGATCCGCGTGCGCATCGGCGCCATTGCGCTCGACGGGTTGGCGCCTGGTGCAATCCGAATCGAAGAAATAGAAGTGAAGTAAATTGTCCTGGGCCGCAGCGGCGTTGATCGCGTAGATGTGTTCGAATTGCGAGGCCTCGCCCCCTCACCCCAACCCTCTCCCCGACAGCCGTCGGGCGAGAGGGAGTCTGGCAGTCGCGACCTGATCAACATTGACCACGGCTGACTTCGAATGAGTACCTTCAAAGATCACTTCTCCGGTCACGCCAACATCTATCGCGAAGCGCGGCCGAGCTATCCGCCGGCGCTTTTCGCCTGGCTCGCACAGCAGGCGCCGGACCGCGAGCTCGCCTGGGACGCCGGCTGCGGCAATGGCCAGGCGAGCATCGCGCTGGCCGATCACTTCACGCGCGTGGTCGCCACCGACCCGAGCACGAACCAGATCGCCGAAGCCGAGCCACGCGTGAACATCGAGTACCGCGTCGAGCCGGCCGAACAGTCGACGCTCGCCGCCGGCAGCGCAAGCCTGGTCACGGTCGCGCAGGCGCTGCACTGGCTCGATCACGCGCGCTTTTACGCCGAGGTCAAACGCGTTTTGAAACCCGCTGGCGTGCTGGCGGTATGGGCCTACGCGCATTGCGACCTCGACAATGTCGCGATCGACAGCGTTGTCGCGCGCCTGTATGTCGACCTTACCGGTCCGTATTGGCCGACCGAGCGCAGCCTGGTCGAGAGCGGCTATCGAACGCTGCCATTTCCCTTTGTGGAAATTGCCGCACCGGAGTTCCCGATGATCGCACCGTGGACCGTCGATCATCTGCTCGCCTATCTGCGTTCGTGGTCCGCGACGCAGCGCTACATCAAGGCGCTGGGTGAAGACCCGGTGGCATTGGTCGAGCCCGAGCTGCGCGCTGCGTGGGGTGATGCTGCGCAGGTGCGCGACGTGCGCTGGCAGTTTCACCTGCGCGTCGGTCGCGTCTAGGATCTTGCGCGCGCAGTCGAAGCCGCAACGTTGCCGAAGACGCCGCGAGGAGCCTCTCTGCCCTCGCGCGCAGGAACGGCTTGAATCGTCGCCGGCGATGTGGCGCTGGCACGTGGCCGGGCGCATTGACCGGCTGCCGCTACTGCGCGCATGCTCGATCGCATCACGCTTGGGTCCTGGGGCGGTCCAATGAAAACTGTTTTGGCAATCGCTGCTCTGACGGTGAGCATTTCGGTATCCGCCGCCGATTACCGGCCGCTGAAAGGCTCATACAAGGTCGGTGGCCAGACGCTCTTCGACCCGCCTGAGTCCGAACCGCAGGACACGCACTTCTACTTGGACCTCGAAGGCAATGCCGCACGCGACCTGTACAAGGCGATGAAGGCCAAATCGCAGAGCGGCGAATGCGGCGAACCGGGCGACCTAACCAAGCGCCAGGGCGGCGTGCAATGCACGATGGTGAAGGGCGGCAAGGAATACCACTGCGCGTTTGGTGTCGAGCTGCGCACGCAGCACGTCGTAAGCGGCGTCGTCTGCTGAGCTGCGCCTAGGGTGGGCCTCGGCCCACCGTTTTTCTCAATTGCATGGAACGACGACGGTGGGCCAAGGCCCACCCTACAAGAGCGGCGTCGTTTCGTTCATCACCGGTTCGTCAGCTGGATCTCAATGCGCCGGTTCTTCGCGTAGGCGCCTTCGGTGTCGGCCGGATCGAGCGGCTGGAACTGACCGAAGCCATTCGCCGACAAGTGGGGTGCCGGAATGCCCTGCACGACGAGATACTTCACGATCGCCACGGCGCGCGCGGTCGACAGCTCCCAGTTCGACGGAAATTCGGCCGTGTGGATCGCGCGCCGGTCGGTATGGCCGTCGATGCGCAGCACCCAATCCAGGCTCGATGGAATTTCCGCAGCGACTTCGTTCAAGGTCGCGGCAAGCTTGCCGAGGCTGACTTGGGCGGAAGGATTCAACTCGGCCGACGCGCTGTCGAACAGGATGTCGGTCGGCACAACGAAGCGGTCGCCGACGATGCGGATGTCGGCGCGGTTGCCGAGCGCGATGCGCAGCTTGCCGAAGAATTCCGAGCGGTACTTTTCCAGCTCACCGACCTTGTTCGCGAGCGCAAGATTCAGTTGCGCGCCGAGGTCGGCAATCTTCCTGTCCTTGTCCTTGACGTTCGCGTTCGAGATATCGAGCGCCGCCGACAGCTTCGCGAGCTGGTCGCGCACGGCGGCCAGCTGGCGATTGAGCAGTTCGACCTGAGCGGCCGACTTCGCGTTGAGGTCGGTCGCGGCGACCAGATCCTTCTTCGACGTGTCGAGCTGGCCGGACAATGCTGCGACCTGCTGCTCGAGTTGCGCCTTCAGCTCGCTCAGCGCGGCAATATCGGCGTTGAGTTTCGCCGCCTCGGCCTGTGCGGCATCGCGCAGCACGTTCGCCGCATCGCGCTCATCGGCCGCCGAGCCGAGCGAGGCCGACAGTTCGTTGACCTTCGCATCGAGCGCGCGGCTGTTGTCCTGTGCGAGCGACAGCGTTTTCGCCAGCTGCGCGATCTGCGCGTTCAAGTCGGCCAGCGCCTGGTTCTTGCCGGCGATGGTTTGCGACAGCACGAACTGGCCGATCGCGAACAGCAGCAGCACGAACACCATGACAAGGATCAGCGACGACAGCGCGTCGACGAATCCGGGCCAGATGTCGAGCGAGCGGCGGCGGCGGGCGATCGAATTCATGGTTGATACCGTGGATTGAGACAGAAAACCTTGAACGCGGATTTACGCGGATGAAAGAACGCGGATCAGAGCGGATCGAGAAGTAGCAAACTGATCGAAGAGCACCTAGTCCGTTCTGGATTAGCTTCTCTTTATCCGCGTTTATCCGCGTAATCGGCGTTCAAAATGCTCTGCTCCAGATCGTAGTCAGGAAACCGAAACGCGCTTGCCATCGACGGCCGCGGCGATCGTGCGCGACAACAGGCGCAGCTCACCGCGCAGGTCGTCGGACAGGCGCGCGCCGCTGTTCGGCGCAGCGGCCAAAGTCTTCAAGACATTCTTCAACTCTTCCTGCGTCTCGGCCATGCCGCGGATCTCGCGCGACTCGCGCCCGAGCAAATCGGCCAGACGTGCCAGTTGCGTGTTCAGCTCGCCGAACTGTTCGGTCGAATGACGGCGCTCGCGTTCGGTCTCGGTCAGTGCGCGCTGCATGCGTTCGAGGCCGTCGGCGGTCTGCTCGAGCAACGCCTGCACATAGGCCGGCACATTCGCCTCGCCCTCGCCCTGCAGACTGCCGGAGGACAGGCGCGTCATGCCCGACAGCCACTCTTCGAGTTCATTGTAAAAGCGGTTCTGCGCATGCCCGGCCTGCAGGTCGAGAAAGCCGAGCACGAGCGAGCTCGCCAGGCCGAACAACGAGGTCGAAAAACTCGTCGACATGCCCGACAACGGCTGCTTCAGGTTCTCCTTCAGCTGATTGAACATCGCCGCCGGGTCGCTGCCGACGCCGAGCGAGCCGATGATCTCGGCGACCGAGCGGATCGTCACGAGCAAACCCCAGAACGTGCCGAGCAGACCGAGGAAGATCGCCAGGCCGACCAGATAACGCGACAGGTCGCGCGATTCCTCCAGGCGCAGGTACACGCTGTCGAGGATCGAACGCAGCGACGGCGTCGACAGCGTGAACTTGCCGCGCTCGCGCGTGCCGAGCATGCGCGCCATCGGCGCGAGCAGTTTCGGTTTCAAGTTCAGCGGGCGGTCCGGCGGCGAGCGCTTGAACGTCTCGATCCATTCGACGTCTCTTGCCAGCAGCAGCACCTGACGGATGTTGACGAGGATGCCGCTCGCGAGCACGGCGAGAATCACGCCGTTGAAAAACGGGTTCGCCTGGAAATTCTGCATCAGCTGTGCAGCCAGCAACGCGGCGAGCAGCCCGACGGCGATCAGGAATCCGCCCATCCAGATCAGGGCTTGCGAAGGTTTGGTCATCTTGAATAGTCCGTGCGGGTGCAACGTTGGATGCATCCGTGCTGTGACCCGTTGCATTGGCGTTGGTTCCGAAATGCAGGAGGCATGAGTATCACGATGGCCATCGATGGCCGGGAGGGCGGCGGCTCAGAAGCTGTCCCTTCCCCCGCTGGCGGGGGAAGGTGGCCGCAGGCCGGAAGGGGGTTTTACGTGTCTGACACCGCCTTCGGCACGTCGCGAATGACAAGCGATGCGCCTTCGAGTCGCCCCCTTTCGCCCTCCGGGCACTTTGTATTCGCCACATCCCTATGGCTGACCCTTCGGGCAGCGTCCGCTGCAAACATCGGCAATCCTGCCGATGTTCCCCGCAAGCGGGGGAAAGGTTCCAAAGCGAGTCCTGAAACTCATGACGAGTCAGGTACCGCGCGGCTTCGCCCGCGCGGTCGCCTTCGCCGACCACGGATCGTCTGGCCACGGATGGCGTGGGTAGCGCCCTTTGAGCTCCTTCTTCACTTCGGGATAGGTGCGCTCCCAGAAGCCGCGCAGATCCTGCGTGACCTGGATCGGCCGCTGCGCCGGCGACAGCAGATGCAGCACGACGGCGATGCGGCCTTTGGCGATGCGCGGCGTATCGGACAGGCCGAACAATTCCTGCAGCTTGACCGCGAGAACCGGCGGCTTGCCCGGTTCGTAGTGCATACGGCGCGAGTTGCCGCTCGGTACGGTGAGCGTCTCGGGCGCCAGTTCGTCGATGGCCCGCCGTTGGGCGTAGTCGAGTTTCGTCGACAGTGCGTCGCCGAGCATCGGCGGCGTCAGCGAGTCGAGTCGCGTCTTGCCGGCCAGATGCGGCGCGAGCCACTCGTCCACGCCGGCGAGCAAGGCTTCGTCGCCGAGATCAGGCAGGCCCAGTTCGGGACACGCCGCGCGCAGCAAGGCGACACGCGCGCGCAAGTTGCGTGCGTGGTCGCTCCACGGCAACGCGTCGAGTCCGAGTTCGCGTACTGCGGCAAGCAGCGCCGGTGGCGCATCTTCCGCGCGCGCCGGCACGACGCGGCGTTCGATCACGATTGCGGCGAAGCGCTGTTCCTCGAACGCTTCGACCGCGCGCGTGTCGCGGTTCCAGCGCACGACGCGCGCGCGCGTGAAGCGCTGCGGGAAATCGCGCTCGAGCAGATCCGCATCGAACGGCGCGGCCGACAGGATCAGGCTGTCGCGTTCCTCGAAGCGCAGGTCGAGCACGACCAGCCACGGTTCACCGTATAACAATGTATTTTCGTGCAATCGGGCGCCGCGCCCGTTGCTCAGCGTGTAGCGGCGCGGGTTGCCGGCGTCCTGGCGCGCGATCCGGTCGGGAAACGCGTGCATCAGGACGTCGCCGATGGCCAGACTGTGCGGATCAGCCGCAGCGGCCCTGGTCGAAGGGGAAGGGCTGAGGGCTGAGGGTTGCGCGCGGCGAGGCCCTGTGTCGCGTTGCGTGAATCTTCGGCGCCAGTGCTGCGCCGCCTGATCGATAGCAGCCAGCGCGCCGATGTCGGCGCCGGCACTGCGTGCAGCACGCGCACCCTCGCGGCGATACGCAAGCAGTGCCGCATGGCGCTGGCGGAAATCATCGCTGCGTCCGGCGTTGCCGCGCAATGGACTGCGCGCCTCGATCAAGGCAAGCAGGTCGCATGCGAGCGCTTTCTGATCGTCGTTGGCGCGCAGCACCGCCGCGGCGAGCCGCGGCGCGGCGCCGGCGTCCAGCATGGCCCGGCCGAGCGCGCTGATGCGCCCGTCGGCGTCGATTGCGCCGAGTACCGCCAGCAGGTCGCGCGCGCTTGCCATGGCTCCGGCCGGCGGCGGGTCGAGCCAGCGCAAGTCGGGCGATCCCCACGCGGCGAGTTCCAGCGCGAGCGCGGACAATTCGACCTGCGCAATTTCGGCGCGCCGTGACGGCTCGAGGCGCTGGCTCTGCGGCCACAGCCGATACGCGGTGCCTTCGGCGACGCGGCCCGCGCGGCCGGCACGCTGGTCCGCGGACGCTTGCGAAATCGCGACTGTTTCCAGCCGCGTGAAGCCCGAGTTCGGATCAAGGCGCGGCTCGCGCGCAAGACCCAGATCGATCACCGCACGAATGCCCGGCAACGTGACGCTCGATTCGGCGACGTTCGTCGCCAGCACGACGCGCCTCGCGCCGGACGCCGCCGGAGCAAGCGCGGCATGCTGTTCGGCCAGCGACAGCTCGCCGTGCAGCGGCACGATTTCGATGTCTCCGACGTGGGCGCCGCCGCTCTTCCCTTCTCCCCTCGGGAAAAGGTGCCCCACCTCTTGCGCCTGCTGCTGCATCGCAAGTAGCGAGGATTTCGACGGCGCAAGAGGTGGGGCGGATGAGGGTCGGGGAACGCCGGTTGTTCGCGGCGTAGAAACTACGTCCGTACCCGTGTCACCGACCCTCACCCCTTCCCCTCTGGGAGAGGGGTTCAGGCTGGCGGAGCGAAGTACATCGCGCGCGCGCTCGATCTCGCGGCGGCCCGGCAGGAACACGAGGATGTCACCATCGGTATCATTCAGCGCCTTTTCCACAATGCGGCGCAAATGGAACGGCCAGTCCTCGCTTGCTTTCGCCGGCGGATATTCGATGCGCACCGCGTAGCTGCGGCCAGCACTGGTCAGGCGCGGCGCGTCGAACCAGCGCGCGATGCGCTCGCCGTCGAGCGTCGCCGACATGATCAGCAGGCGCAGGTCCGGCCGCAGCGATGCCTGTATATCGAGCGCCAGGGCCGCGCCGAGGTCGCCGTGCAGATGGCGCTCGTGGAACTCGTCGAACAGGATCGCGCCGACATCGGCCAGTTCCGCATCGCCTTGGATCATGCGCGTCAGGATGCCATCGGTCACGACCTCGATGCGCGTGCGTGCCGACACCTTTGCTTCGAAGCGGATGCGGTAGCCGACCGTCTCGCCGACCGTTTCGCCGCGTTGCGCCGCCATGAATTCGGCCGCCGCGCGCGCGGCGATGCGGCGCGGTTCGAGCACGAGGATCTTGCGCCCTGCAAGCCATGGCGCATCGAGCAGCGCCGGTGGCACCTGCGTCGTCTTGCCGGCACCCGGCGGCGCTTCGAGCACGAGACGCGTGTGCGCCTGCAGTCCTGCCAGCAGTTCGGGCAGGACGTCAGCAATCGGAAATGCGGCGGATCGGTTCAAGTGCGAACGGCAGAATGAGCGAAGGCCGGCAGTGTGCCGCATCCGTCGCTTCGCCGCGACACGAGGTCTTTTCGCTGCCGAAAAACAACGATCCCGCCGGACGGCGGGATCGCATGTCGCTCAGGAACCCGGCGCGCTAGTCACAGCCCAGACTGTTGACGTTGGCGATGCGCAACCAGGTCCTCGTCCCGTTTCCGGTCGGTCCGTTCACTGCGTCGGCGTTGCCGTTGTATACAAACGTCATGTGATCGCAGTTCGTAAAGCTGAAATTGATCGTGCCCCATTTGGTGAATGTCGCGCCCGCGCCGAAGTTGCCGGCAAACCCGCCGTTGCTCGCATAGAAGGTATCGACATTTCCCGTCGTGCGATCGCCGATATCGATCGACCCCTGGGCATAGAGCCAGAACGGCAGGCCGAGCTTGTCGAACGTGTACCAGGCCGCCGTGAACGTCCGCGTTGCGCCGTCGTTGTTGTCGAACACCTGGGTCAGGATGCCCTCGCCGCCGTGACTCGGATCGAACCAGTTCGAGGTCATGTAGCCGCTGATCGGCAGCGTGAACGAATTGGCCGCGTATTGCACCGGGTTGTACGCCGGCACGCTGAAGTCGATCGTGTGATTGTCGATGTTCAGCGAGAACGCCTGGTTATAGTCGAATTGGGGTACGACGCCGAGATAGTTCTCGAACACCCAGATGTTGCTCTCGACGACCGGCGAATTGACGTAGGTGACCGAGTACCAGGTGTTCTGGTCGGTGGCCATCCGTGGAACGAGCGTGTTGTTTCCCTGAGTTGCCGAGACGAGCGGGAAGGTGGGATAAAGCCCCGGCTGGGTCTGTTGGCAGTTCGGATCGCATTGACGATCGATTTCGAACAGCACGGCGGAGCGCGGATGCCCGCCACTGTCGACACTGCATGGCACGCGCCAGATCGAGACGGTCACCGCTTCGGTATGCGTGCATTCGGGATTGCTGCCGCCGCAGGTGGCAGGATCTCCGGGCAGGATCATCTGTTTCTGCAGCGGCGCCGGATCATTCGGCGACTGGCGGAAAAATCCAAACGGCAAACCATCACTGAGGCAACTCGCCGGATAGGCGCGGTTTGGGTTGGCAAAGACGTCGTTCGGCGCGGCGGTTCCCGGCGCCGACGCTCTGCGCGTAACGGCGATCGACGCCTGCACGCTCGCGTTCGCCCTGGCGACGCTGGCCGGATCACGCGCCGCGTCGGGTGTGAGTGCCGTCGCAAGCATCGGCACGAGCGCGAACGAGGCAAACAGGACGGTCGCTGCGATCAACGACGAGCAGTGTGCTGACAAGTGCTTCATGGATTCTCCCGGATACTCGGATGCGACAGCCTTTGAGATTCGGCCGCGAGCGGTTAATGCTGCGTGAATGATAACCCGGCGTGCGGCGCTGCCCGGTGGCTCTTGGCATAATGCCGCGCCCGCTTGCAGAGGCAGTGCAATGCAACTGATCGACATCGGCGCCAACCTCACGCATGAATCGTTTCGCCATGATGTCGCGGACGTGCTCGCGCGCGCGCATGCGCACGGCGTTGCGCAGCTGGTCGTGACCGGCGCAAGCGCGCAGGGAACGCGCGATGCGCACGCACTGGCACAGCTTCATCCCGGTGTGCTGTTCGCAACGGCCGGCGTGCATCCGCATCACGCCAGCGATTTCGATGCTGACACCGAGTCGCTGCTGCGCGAATACCATGCAAAGCCCGACGTCGTCGCCGTCGGCGAAACAGGACTCGACTACTACCGCAACTTCTCGCCGCGCGAGGCGCAGCTGTTCGCGTTCGAACACCAGTTGCAGCTGGCGGTGGAATGTGGCAAGCCGCTGTTCCTGCACCAGCGCGACGCGCATGCCGACTTCATCGCCTGCCTCGACAACGTGCTCAATGACAGCGGGCGCGGCCGGATCAGTCGCGCAGTCGTGCACTGCTTCACCGGCGATGCGCAGGAACTCGCCGACTATCTCGACCGGGATTTCTATATCGGTATTACCGGCTGGATCTGCGACGAGCGCCGCGGTACGCACCTGCGCGAACTGGTGAAGATCATTCCGGCCAACCGCCTGCTGCTCGAAACCGATGCACCATACCTGCTGCCGCGCAACGTCAAACCGCTGCCGTCACACCGGCGCAACGAGCCGATGTATCTTGCCCACATCTGCGCGGAAGTCGCGCGCGACCGCGGCGAGGATGTTTCCGTCACCGCCGCCGCAACGGTCTCGGCGGCGCAGCGGTTTTTTGCGCTGCCGCCGCCAGTGGAGCCGGCTCGCGACGAGCAACGCCGTCCCTGACTCCAGCATGCGAATCGTGGCGGCGACTTTGCCGCCACGAGGTGAATCGGCGCAAGCTATGCGTCCGGCGAGACGAGCGGGCAGATCAGCACGCTGCCGGTGATGACCTCATATGGATTTTCTCCGCCCGGATTGATCGGCAGGACCACGCCGGCTTCTTCAGCGGCGTCCAGGTCGAGCTCGCTGGTGACCGGCTTGAAATCCGGATCGGCGAGCGCCGCCGGGCTGTACATCATGACGATGATCTCCACGGACTTTTGAACTCGCCGGCGGTACCGGGGTTGCCCAAGCCGATTCCGCCGCTGAGGACATGATCGTGGTAGACGAACGGAATCGGCAGGCCCGGGTGGTAGCACGGATTGCATTGCGGCACGTAGCCCGAGGCAAATACCGGCGCGGTCGTGCCGTCCCATGGATAGGCGACGATGTACAACTCCTCCGACTGCTCGAACAGGCCCGGACTCGGGTTGGTGATCGTGTGCGGACCGATCATGTAGTAGGTCTTTCCGTCCGCGTAGGACGGGTCGATTTCCGGCTTGCCGGCGTATGCAACGCCTGTTGCAGCGAGGAAGCAAACAGCAACCGCCAGCGCGGCGGCTGCGCGGGCGATCAGTCTTGCGCCAATGCCCCCGCGATAATTTTTGCGATCGAAGAAACCGTTTGCGGCTGATTGGCCTGGATGAGTTTGTTGTCCAACATGGTGGCACTCTCTCTTGAGTTAAATGGGTTCGGCAGGACTCCCGAATCGCGTTGTCTTGATCCAACACGGATCAGGCTCGAAATCGGCAGCACGAAAGTCGCTCGCGCTGCCGTACTGTATTCGGCAACTGCACAGAGGGATTACGTGCCAGGTCGCACCATTCCTGTGCTCCGCCGCGCTGCCTGCGCCAACCACTTACGGTTGCCGGCCGGCGTCGACCAGCGCCAGCGCAGGAATCCGTTCGGACGCTTCGCGCACGAACGCCACGCTCGCCGCGCCGCGCATGCATTCGCGATGCGCGATGTGGACCAGGCGCTCGCGTTCGGCGTAGATAAGCGCGCTGTTGCCTGTATCGAGCACCTGGCCGACCGCCCGCTGGGTTGGCAGACGTTCGTTGCGGCAGTCGATGACGACCCGCGCGCTGTTGTGTACATCGACCTGGCCGAGCGACGTCGGCACAACGGCTTCGGCAGCACGGACGTTGCCGGCGGCAAGGGTAAGGATGGCAAAGCTGAGGCGTAGAATGTTCATGGCGAATCTCCGCTGGGTGGGTGTCGGATGCGCTAGTGCTTCGGTAACGGCAGGTTCGGCAATTGCCGGTCGCAATGCTTGATGCGGTCACGTGCAAGTGCATCGGGCGGCGCCGGGAAATCCTTGGGAAATGCTTAGGTCGGCGATGGTGGTTTCGCAAATCATTGATCCAGATCGTTTATTGTTCATGGGCGTGCGGAGTGGAAACAGGACGTGAGCGCGGCTGACTCGACTGGCTGGATCGTGTTCGACGCGGCGGAACTCGACTGCGCCGGCCGACGCCTGTTCGTCGGCGGCAGCGAGGTACCGCTCGAGCCGAAGGCGTTCGCCGTGCTGGTGTTGCTCGCCAGCCACCCGGGGCGGGCCTTCGACCGCGATGAGATCCTCGATGCCGTGTGGGGCCACCGCCACGTTACCCCGGGCGTGCTCAATCGCGTCGTCACGCTGATCCGCCAGGCGCTCGGCGAAAGTGCCGAGGAGAATCGCTATCTGCATACCCTGCACGGCGTCGGCTATCGCTTCGATGCGGTCACGCAATCGACGAGCACGCGCCCGGTCCCTCCCGCGGGCGAAACGCTTGCAGAGCAGGAAACTGTCGTGCTGCCTGGGCGCGATGACGTGGCGGCGCCGCCGATCTCGCCGCAAACTGCCTCGACCGATCATCAAGCCGGAGAAGGCGCACCTGCGATCCGGCCGCGTCAATGGCGGCGCTCCGCGTGGCTCGGCGTGCTGGCGCTGTGCGCGTTGATCGCTGCGGGATATTTCTTCGCGCGGCGTGCGCCGCAAGCGCCCGCCAACGCGCTGGCGCCGACCCTGGTCGTGCTGCCGCTGCGCCCGGTCGGTTCGGCGTCGGACGAAAGCGTGCTGGCCGAGGGTTTGAGCGAAGAACTGATTACGCGTCTGGCGCGCATCGATGGCCTGCGCCTGATCTCGCGGACATCGGCAGCGCTCGCGCAGAGCGGCAACTTCGACCTCAATCAGCTCGCCGATCGCCTGCATGTCACGCACGCGCTCGAAGGCAGCCTGCGTCAATCCGGGCAGCAACTGCGCATCGATCTGCGCCTCGTCGAGATTCCGACCGGCCGCACGCTGTGGGCGCAGGATTATGACCGCACCCTGGCCGACGTCTTTGCGATCCAGAAGGAGATCGCCCAGTCGGTTGCGAGTACGCTGGCCTTGAAGCTCGGTCTGCAGGATGCCTCTGCCGAGAGCGATCCGCAGTTGTTCCGCGAATATCTGGACATCCGCAGCCGCCTGTTCGCCCGCCCCGGTTCGGACGAGTATGCGAAGACAACGGCGCTGTTGCGCGATTTCGTCGCGCGCGCGCCCGGCTACGCCCGCGCGCACGGCCTTCTGGCACGCGTGCTGCTGCAGGAATTGCGGCCATCGCTCGCCACGGCCGCGGACCACGCCGAGGCGGCGCGCGAAGCGGCACACGCACTCGAACTGGATCCAGACCAGATCGAAGCACATGGCGCGCGCGCCACACTCGCCTGCCGCGCGACCGAATGGACGGCATGCATGAACGGGTTCCGTCATGTGCTGACGCTCGCGCCCGCCGACACGGTGCTGCGCACCACCTACGGTCGCTGGCTTGCCGCCACCGGCTACCTCGACGAGGCGCTGCGGCAGACCGAAATCGCCGTAGCATCCGATCCATTGAACTACGTGGCGGTCTTTTTCCGCGCGCGCGTGCTCGACACGATGGGCAGGCACGACGCCGCGCGTCAGGGGTTCGAGGAGGTCCTGCGTATTGCACCGGCCGAGACGGGCCCATGGCCCTATGCGCGCTGGTACAACGCGATCTGGCGGCACGATTATGCGGCGGCGCGCGCGGATGCGGCGCTGATGCCGGTCGACGAGAACTTTCGCGACGCCTACGTGATGGCGACCGAGGCCTTGCTCGACCCCACGCGCTGGCCTCAGGTGGAACCGTTGCTCGAAGCTTCGGAACACGCGACCGGCCGCTACAATTTCCTGCGCCTGCTGCAGCCGGATGCCGATTTTCCGAAGATTCTTGCGGCGCTCGAAGTCGTAATGCAGACCGGTTCGTCAAGCTACAACCTGCTGTTATGGAATCCGGAAAACGTCGCGCTGCGCCGCGACCCGGCATTCCAGGACTTCCTGCGCCGCACGCATATCATCGACTACTGGCGCAGCAACGGCTGGCCGGCGCAATGTAAGGCAGACGGCGACGGAGCGCTTTGCGATTGAGCGAACGCGAAATCATTCAACCTCGATCAGCGTGACGAATCGCTGCTGCGCTGTGTCTGGGCAGGGTCGACGGTGCGGCGCCCGCGTTGACGGGCGCGCACCGGGATTCCCGCGATAGTCGTCTCGCGTCGTCGCGAGCGTCAGCGCGCAGCCACTGTCTTCAACGGTTCGACTGTCACGATCGAATCCGGCACGAAGCGCACCAGCGCGACCTGCGGGTTGTGACACAGACGAGTTGCCTGGTGCAGCAGCTTTTCGCGCATCGCGAACGCTGCGCCCACGTTGTCGATGCCAGTCACCGCGGAGACATCGGCCATGTGCGGCAGGCGCGGATTGGCGCACTCGATGGTCAGGGTCGATTCTGCGGCCTGCGCCGCACCAAAGGATCCGCCGGCCAGCAGCAGTGCGGACAGTGCAAACAATGCGCGTTTCATGATGACGCTCCCTATGGGCTTGGGGCGAGCCAATCGCTGCCCTCACCTAAGTTCTTCAGGCTTTGCCGGGCGCGATTACCGGCGCTCTGCACAGGTATTTCGGCGCGCGGTCATCGGCGCGCGTTCGGCGCCGGCCAGAGCATTTTCGATTGGGGTGATTACTGGCTTGGCGGTCGCCCACGCGCGGCGTCGATGCAGATCGAAGCGTCTGCAAATCCTCGGGCCGAAAACGCTCTAGCGTTCGCTGCGTTTGAAGAACTTGCGCACCGCCGCCGCGACGGCGAGAAAACCGACGATGACGACTTTCTTGAACGCAAGCAGCAGGACGAGCAGCTTGGCGAACAGGCCGGCCTTCGCCGCAATCGCTCCGGCGACCAATGCGCCGATGCCGTAAGCGGCGATCTTGTCGGTCGAGGAGTTGAAGTCCGCGTAGCGCTGGCCGGCATCGAACTCGGCCATGTCGAGCACCTGCGGCATGCGCTCCTTCACCATCGCCAGCTGGTGCATGCCGGCGACCGCATTGAAGCTCAGGTAACCGCCGCGGCCGAGTACGCGGATGTCGTAGTTGAGCGTGTGCTCGCGCGCGTTGGCAAAGTTCAGCTCCCGCGCCCAGTACAGCTTGTTGCTCGCGGCATCGTAGTGCGGCGGCGCCGCCCAGCCGACGATCTCGATCGCCGGATAGCCCTGCTTCTCGCGTGCACCTTTGGAATCGCGCGCCGCCTGCTGCATTTCCGCCAGCAGCTTGTCGTAGTCGAGCGTGCTCGCCTCGCTGTCGGAAACGTGGCCATCGTCGGATCACGACGACCCAGGAATTCTTCGCGTCCGTCAGCGCCGCGCCAGCCGGAACGAGCATGCCGAGCACTTCGGGATTGGGCGGATTGCGCCACAGGTCATGCAGCACGCGTTGCGCATCGTGCGCATCGAGGAAACGAAATTCGGAGGTCAGGTTCAGCGTCGCGTGCGCTGCGTCGATCGTGACCGTGCCGCTGCGGAAGTTCAGCGAATCGACGAACTTCTGCACCTTCTCTTTTGCGTCGCCTTCCTGTGCAGCGGCGCTGACGCAGGCGAACAACGCGATCGCGGCGACGAAGCGGGCAAGTATTTTCATCGGACTCTCCCTGTCGTGGTGCGCCATCCTAGCGGATTCGGCAGCGCCGCCGGAAGCCCTGGAGTCGCGCCGCGGCTCAGGTACGCAAGCCGACGCCGCGATGCAGCAGATTGAGGCAGACCGCGCCGAGGCCGATGACGAAGCCGAACATGACCAGATAGGCCCAGGCCGGGTCGATGTCGGACACGCCGAGCAGGCCGTAGCGGAACGTGTTGACCATGTACAGGATCGGGTTGGCGTAGGAAATCTCGCGCCACGGCTGCGGCAGCTGGTCGACGTTGTAGAACACGCCGCCGAGGTAAGTCAGCGGGGTCAGCACGAAGGTCGGGATGATCGCGATGTCGTCGAACTTGCGCGCGTAGATCGCGTTGATGAAGCCGAGCAGCGCGAAGATCACGGCCGCCAGCAGGAACGTGCTCAACGTCACCAGTGGATGGTACAAATGGATTTTTGTGAAGAACAGCGAGATGCCGAGCACGATCACGCCGGCCATCAGGCCGCGCATCACCGCACCGGCGACGTAGCCGCCGAGAATCGTCCAGCCCGGCATCGGCGAGACCAGCATCTCCTCGACGAAGCGCTGGAACTTGGCGCCGAAGAACGAGCTGGAGATGTTGCCGTAGGCATTCTGGATCACGCTCATCATGACCAGGCCCGGCGCGATGTATTCGATGTACGAGATCGGCGCGCCGTCCTGGCCGTGCGCGATCGTGCCGATGCGACGTCCGATCAGGCTGCCGAAGATGATGAAGTAGAGCGTCATCGTGATCGCCGGCGGCAGCAGCGTCTGGCTCCAGATGCGCAGGATGCGCGTGACCTCGCGCCGTACCAGCGTGCCGAGCGCGATCATCGTGCCGGTTGCGTTCATGGCTCGCCCCGCGTCGTGTTTATCGCTTCGATGAAGATCAAAAGACCGCCACGAAGGCACGAAGGACACGAAGAAAAGCCTATTTGGTGGCCCTTTGACGCGCCCGGCGGTTCGCCAGGGACTGGCACGATATGGGCGTAGATATTATTCACCATCTGATTCTTCTTCGTGGCTCTTCTTCGTGATCTTCGTGCCTTCGTGGCAGTCTTGTGCTCTGGCCGAATCAGGCGGCGGCCTTGCCGTCGGTTGCGGGGTTGTTCTGGATCAGGCGCACGAACAGCTCCTCGAGCCGGTTGGCCTTGTTGCGCATCGAGGTCACCGTGATACCGCGCGCCGAGAGCGCGGCGAAAAGCGAATTGAGATCGTGCGCGCGCGACATCTCGGCTTCGATCGTGTGATCGTCGATGCGCACCAGCCTGACGCCGTCGACCGCGGGCAATTCGCTGCCGGCGACACCCAGATCGAGCACGAACGTCTCGACGTCGACCTTGCTCAGCAGGTGCTTCATCGACGTGTTCTCGATGATCTGGCCGTGATCGATGATGGCGATGTTGCGGCACAACTGCTCGGCTTCCTCCAGATAGTGCGTCGTCAGGATCACCGTGGTGCCGGCAGTGTTGATGGCCTGGATGAACTTCCACATCGAGCGGCGAATCTCGATGTCGACGCCGGCAGTCGGTTCGTCGAGGATCAGCAGGCGCGGTTCGTTGACCATGGCGCGCGCGATCATCAGGCGCCGTTTCATGCCGCCGGACAGCGTGCGCGCGATGACGAATGCCTTGTCCCACAGGGCCAGTTGCTTGAGGTACCTTTCGGCGCGCTCGGCCGCGGTCTTGCGCTCGACGCCGTAAAAGCCGGCCTGGTTCACGCAGATGTCGAACGGCCGTTCGAACAGGTTGAAGTTCAGTTCCTGCGGCACCAGGCCGATCATCTGCATCGCTTCGCTGCGGCGCGTGTGGATCGGTACGCCGAATACGTTGACTTCGCCCGAAGTTGAATTGACCAGCGAGCTGATCACGCCGATCAGGGTCGACTTGCCGGCGCCGTTGGGGCCGAGCAGGGCGTAGAAATCGCCCGGCTGGACGCTCAGCGAAATGCCCTTCAGCGCTTCCACGCCATTCGGATAAGTCTTGCGCAGATCGCGTACTTCCAGCGCGGGAACGGTGCTCATGGGCTGCGGATCGGGAACAAGGCGGTTAGTATAGCGGCCCTTTCGGTGACTCCTAGCCGGGGTGCCCATGCCCGATCTCAACGACCGCGTCATTGCATTGCTCGAACAGCTGGTCCCGCTGCAAGCGTCCGCGAATGCACGCCAGGAGCAGGCGCTGGCGACGGCCGAACGCCAGTACGCCGAAACGCGCCGGCGCAGCGAGGATGCGATCGGCTTGCAGAAGACGGCAGTCGATCGTCAGCGCTGGTTCGTGCGCTTGTGGTTGGGCATGATCGTATTCATCGTTGCAGTGATCGCCGGCCTGCTTGTTGCGTTGAGCCGTTACCTGCACTGACCGAGCTGACAATGGCCGACCATTTTCCTCTACGACTTGCCGACAGCCGCATGCTTGCGCCGACCGTGCGCCACCTTGCTTTCGAGCGTGCCGACGGCGCGCCGTTTGCCTTCGTCCCGGGCCAGTTCCTGCAAGTCCACTTCCACTATGCCGACGGCAAGCCGACCAAGCGCAGCTATTCGGTTGCGACGATCGGCGCCGGCGACGGCTCGCCGGTGCAACAGGTCGAGATGGCCGTGTCGTATGTCGAAGGCGGCGCCGCCACCGACCTGCTCGGCAATCTGCAGCCGGGACAGACCGTCGACGCGAGCGGGCCGTATGGCCGTTTCTGCCTGATGGAGCCCGACGCGAACCGGCGCTACCTGCTGGTCGCGACCGGCACCGGCGTGACGCCGTATCGCGCGATGCTGCCGCAGCTCAAGGTGTTGATGCCGGCACGCAATGTCCATGTCGCACTGGTTTACGGCGCGCGCAACGAAGGCGAGCTGCTCTACGGCGACGAGTTCGAGGCATTCGCGCGCGAACATCCGCAGTTCCAGTTCTACGCGTGCCTGAGCCGCACGCCGCGCGCGCAGCCGCGCGCGCATGACCGCAACGGTCACGTGCAGGTTGCGCTCGACGAGCTCAAGCCCGATCCGGCGCACGACATCGCCTACCTGTGCGGCAACCCGAACATGGTCGACCAGGCGTTTGCCCTGCTCAAGGATGCCGGTTTGCCGATTCCGCATATACGACGCGAGAAATACATCTCGTCACGCTAGAACCCCTGAATAAGCTACTGCGCTCGGCCCGATCCAATATTGAATCAGGCGCGTCGCCGGTGTTCCCGGCCCGCGCCAGCAGCGCGGGCGTTCGCTCACGCGGCTCGCATGCGAGCCAAGCAAGCGCTCGACGCACCCTCATGTACGGCCCAGGTACACTCCGGTTCCTGCGCGCCGCCGCGCCTGATTCAACCAGGATCGGTGCCTTCGCTCGCTACGCTTCTTCAAGGGTTCTGCCGACCTCTTGTGGTGCGGCATGTAAAGGACGCTTGACAGACGCAATGTCTGCCTCTAGCATGGCTTGTCAAGGAAACTTGACAGCCTCGTCGCCGGAGAAAACCCATGTCGCGCTTTATGCTCTCCCACTATCGGCGCAATGTCTTTCTGCTGATGGCTGCCTACCTGGTGTTGTTGCTGCTGCTCTGGCCGCTGACCAAGTCGACGTCGTCGCTGCCGTTGAAGGCGGCGTATACGCTGCTGCCCGTGCTGCCGATGATTGCCATGCTGTGGCTCATCGCACGCCGGGTCATGGACAGTGACGAGTTGCAGCAACGTGTGCACCTGATCGCGCTGAGTACCGCGACCGGCGTCGTCAGTGCGGCAAGTCTTGCAGGCGGCTTCTTGTGCGCCACCCATGTCGTGGAGCTCGACGGCGACGTGCTGGTCTGGATCATGCCGGGCCTGGCGCTGGTCTACGCGGCCACGCGCTGGCTGATTGCCCGCCGCTACGGCGGCCTGGGCTGCGCGTGACGGCAGCACGATGAAGAATCATCTGCGCGACTTGCGCGACCTGCATGCCTGGTCGCAGGGCGAGCTTGCCGAACATCTCGACGTGTCGCGCCAGACCGTCAACGCGATCGAGACCGGCAAGTACGATCCGAGCCTGCCGCTCGCGTTCCGCATCGCCAAGTTGTTCCGCCAGCCGATCGAATCGATTTTCGAACCCGGGAAGGACTAGTGGCCTGCAACATTCAAATTGCAAGCGGCTCGCTCGATCCCCGCTTTCGCGGGGATGACGCGTTTGACCGCCAATCCGGCGTTGCTCGTCGTCGCCATAGTGTCCACTATGTCTCCTTCTCGCGCCTTGTCTTGGCGGCCGATCTCTTCGCGCTCCTAACTTCCCCTTTGAACATTGCAGGCCACAAACCGTGACCAAACGAAATATCTTCCGTCTCGTACTGCTGGCCGCCGTGCTGGCATGGTTCGGCTATGGCCACTTCCATGCAAAGGAAGGTGCGGTGCCGCACCAGACCATGCCGGTCATTGCCGCCAACGCGCGCGAGTTCACGCTCGGCCGGCTGGCATTCAAGTCGTGCGAGTTGAAGCAGAAACGATCCGGCGCGACGACGGCCGCGTATTGCGCGCCGTTCCAGGTGCCGGAAAATCCGGACGACGCCGGCAGCCGCAAGATCGATCTGAACCTTGCCCTGGTCAAAGCCGACGCCGAGGCCGCCGACGCCGACATCGTCGTGTTTCTTGCTGGCGGGCCGGGGCAGGCGGCGATCGAAAACTGGCCGGCCATTGCCGGCGCGCTCGCGCCGCTGCGCAAGCATCACCACATCCTGCTGCTCGACCAGCGCGGCACGGGCGGCTCGAATGCATTGACCTGTACGCGCAAGCCCGGCACCGATGCGGGCGCCGAGGAACGTGTCGACCAGGTTGCCCAACTCGAAGCGCTGCGTCGCAGCACGCGCGATTGCCTCGAACAGGTCGGCCAGCATGCCGATCCGCGCCAGTACACGACCACGGTCGCGACACACGACCTTGAAGCGGTGCGCCAGGCGCTCGGCGCGCCGCAGATCGACCTGGTCGGCGTTTCGTACGGCACGCGCATGGCGCAGCAGTACCTGATGCGCCATCCCGACGGCGTGCGCAGCATCGTGCTCGACAGCGTCGTCCCGAACGAGCTCGTGCTCGGCGAGGAATTCGCCGACAACCTGGAGACCGCACTGAAGGCGCAGTTTTCGCTGTGCACGAGCGCACCGGCCTGCGCCAAGGCGTTTCCGGATCCGTACGCCAGCCTGATCAAGTTGCGCGATGCACTTCGTGCCAAGCCGCAGAGTTATGACTTCCGCGATCCGATGACGTTCGCGCCGACCCACCGCCGCCTCGACGACTACGCGCTTGCCGGCCTGGTGCGCCTGTTCGCCTACACGCCGGAAACGGCCGCGCTGCTGCCGCTGTCGATCGCCGAGGGCCTCAAGGGAAACTACACGCCGCTCGCCGGGCAGTCCGAACTGCTCATCGGCGATCTGTCCGAGCTGCGCGACAACGGCATGCAGACTTCGGTCATCTGCAGCGAAGACGCCGACCTGCTGACGCCGCGACCGCAGGACAAGAATACCGTGCTCGGCACGGTGTTGATCGACGTGATCAAGGCCCAGTGCGAAATCTGGCCGCACGGCACGCGTCCGCCGGACTTCCACACGGCGCTCAAGTCGGACAAGCCGATCCTGGTGCTCGAAGGCGAACTCGATCCGGTAACGCCGCCGAAATACGGCGAACTGGCGCTCAAGGGCCTGACCAATGCGCGCTTGCTCGTCGCCAAGGGCCAGGGCCACAACGTGATCGGCCGCGGTTGCATTCCGAAGATCGTCGAGGAGTTCGTCGACAAGCTTGCGCCGAAGGACCTCGACGTCGCTTGCGCCGATGCGCTCGGTCCGCTGCCGGCCTTCATCAATTTCAGCGGAGCCTCACCATGACGTCGCTGCCGAACACTCCAGTTCCCATCACCCCGGCTCGACAGGATCAGCGCCATGATTGAAGTACGCGATCTGCACAAGGCATTCGCCAAGGTCATTGCCGTCGACGGCGTGACGTTCAGCGCGCGCGATGGCGAAATCACCGGGCTGCTCGGACCGAACGGCGCCGGCAAGACGACCACGCTGCGCTGTCTGTATACATTGATGCAACCCGATCGCGGCGAGGTGCTGGTCGACGGCATCAACGCGGCCGCCGACCCGGTCGCGGTACGGCGCCGCCTTGGTGCGCTGCCGGACGCACGCGGGCTGTACAAGCGCATGACTGCGCGCGAGAACATCGCCTACTTCGGTCGCTTGCACGGACTCGACGACACGACGATCCGGCAGCGCACCGACGCCGCAGTCGCGGGGCTGGAAATGGTCGATTTCATCGACCGCCGCACCGAAGGCTTCTCGCAGGGCCAGCGTGTCAAGACCGCGATCGCCCGCGCGCTGATCCACGCGCCGAACAACGTCATCCTCGACGAGCCGACCAACGGTCTCGACGTCATGGCGACACGTGCCATGCGCGAGTTCCTCAAGCGCCTGAAGCGCGAAGGCCGCTGCGTGCTCTTTTCGAGCCACATCATGCAGGAGGTTGCCGCGCTGTGCGACCGCATCGTCGTCATCGCCAAGGGCCGCGTCATTGCCGACGAGTCGCCGGACGCGCTGCGCGCGCAGACCGGCGAGGCGAATCTAGAAGACGCATTCGTCAAACTGATCGGCACCGACGAGGGTCTTGCCGCGTAGTGCGAACGAAGAGCGAAAAATGCATCCTGATCTTTTTTTGATAGAGGCCTGAAATGAAATCGAGCCTGGTCGTTTTCCTCAAGGAAGTGCGCGAAAACCTGCGTGACCGCCGCACCGTGATCAACACGCTGATCACCGGGCCGCTGTTCGCTCCGTTGATCTTCGTGCTGTTGATCAACACACTGGTCACGCGCGAGATCGACAAGGCGGAAAAGCCCTTGCCGCTGCCGGTCATCGGCGCGGACAACGCACCGAACCTGGTCGAGGCGTTGAAGCAGCAGCGTGTCGAAATCAAGCCGGGGCCGGCCGATGCCGAACGCGCCGTGCGCGAGCAGGACGCCGACGTCGTGCTGCGCATCCCGCCGGAATTCGCCAACGCCTGGAACAAGGGCGAGCCGGCCCAGGTCGAGGTCGTTTACGACCAGTCGCAGCGCGATGCGAGCAGCGCGGTGGCGCGCCTGCGCGGCATCCTCGAACAATACGACCGGCGCACCGGCGCGTTGCGCATGGTCGCGCGCGGGCTGGCGCCATCGGTGACGCGCACCGTGGTCGTCGCCGAGCGCGACCAGTCGACCGCGCAGAGCCGCGCCAGCAACCTGTTCGCGATGCTGCCGTACTTCTTCATCCTCGGCGGTTTCGTCGGCGGCATGGCGCTGGCGATCGACACCACCGCCGGCGAACGCGAACGCCAGTCGCTCGAACCGCTGTTCGCCAATCCGGTACCGCGCTGGCAGATCCTGGTCGGCAAGCTCGGCGCGACCACTGCGTTCGCGATCACGACGGTGCTGCTCAGCATCACCGCCTTCGCCGTCGTCGGCCAGTTCCTGCCGACCGAAAAGATCGGCATGACGCTCACCATCGGCTTGCCCTTCGTCGTCCACGCGATCTTCGTCATGCTGCCGCTCGTTCTGCTGCTCGCCACGCTGCAGACCCTCGTCGCCGCCTTCGCCAAGAGCTATCGCGAAGCACAGACCTACCTGTCGCTGCTGATGTTCGTGCCGGTCATCCCGACGATGATGCTGTCGCTGATGCCATTCAAAACGCTGTACTGGATGTACACCGTGCCGCTGATGAGCCAGCAGATCATCATCACGCGCCTGCTGCGCGGCGACGACGTGCCGACCTCCGCCTTTGCCGTCTGCTTCGCCTGCACGGCCGCCGCCGCGCTGGTCGTCTATGCGTTGGCGCTGCGCGTTTATCACAGCGAGCGCCTCGCGATCTCGGCATAGCTGTGGTTCTTCCCTCTCCCATGGGAGAGGGTGGCGCGCAGCGCCGGGTGAGGGTTCGACCTCGCCCTGCGCCAATTCCGGCGCGACTCGCGCTTCAGCCCTCCCCTTCAAGGGGAGGGTCGGGTGGGGATGGTGTTTCTCTTAGCTCGTCATTCCGGCGAAGGCCGGAATCCAGCTCCTTGCTCGTGCTTTATTTGGAAGCAGAGCTTCCACTCGCCTTCGGCGAGCGGGTCACTTTTTGGCATTGCCCCAAAAAGTAACCGGCTCGCCCGCAGGGCGAGACGAAGCTCTGTACTTCAAAAAAATGAAAGAGCGAAGAAGCTGGATTCCGGCTTTCGCCGGAATGACGAGCTCTAGAGAGGTGGCGCAAGGAATAATGCGCAGCAGAAGAACACCATCCCCACCCAACCCTCCCCTTGAAGGGGAGGGCTAAGTGTGGAGTCTCAACAGGTTGTTTCCGGTCAGCGAGATTCTGCTGATGGGTGGTTTGCCTCCCAAACTCGTATGGGGGCGATGCCAATTGTACCGATGAACCCAGCGATGTAGGGCTCGAGTGCGCTCAGCGGAGCTGCGGTAGGCGCGCGCGTAGATCGATTCACGCAGCAGGCTTTGGATGAATCGCTCGGCCTTCCCATTGGTCTGTGGGGAATACGGTCGAGTGAAGATGTGGCGAATGCCCAAGTCGCGGCAGGTGTCGCGGAACTGGCCGGATCGATAACACGCGCCGTTGTCGGTCATCACGCGTTTGACGGTGATGCCCAGCGCGGCATAGCGCTGCACAACCTGCTGCAGGAAGCCGGTGGCGGTAGCGTGTCGCTCATCGTTGGCCACGGTGATCTCGGCAACGCGCGAATGGTCATCCACGCACACGTGGGCGAACTCCCATCCCGCGCCGCGCGAACGATCCCGCGGATCGCCGGTGATCCGATGTCCGATACCTCGCACGCGGCCTAGCTTCTTGGTATCCAGGTGAAGCATGTCGCCTGGCGCTGCGTGTTCATAACGCTGCGCCGGTGGCGGTGGATCCAAGTCGCGCCAGCGGCTCAGCCGGGCGCTGCGCAATACGCGGCTGACCGTAGCGCGGCATACACCCACTCGTTCGGCAATCCCCGCGCCGGTTTGCCAATCCCGTCGTAACCGGATAATGCGCTCGCGGAGACGCACCTCAATCTCCCGAGGCGATCGATGTGGGCGCGACGACCGATCGTGGAGTCCGGCTAAGCCCTCTTCTCGAAACCGCCGAACCCACTTGCGCACGGTCTTGGTACTGATTCCAAACGCTTCAGCCGCTTCGGTCACCGTATGGCCTTCCGCTAAGACTCGGCGCACCAGGATTTCTCGACCACACGCAGTCAAACGTGCATGCTTATGCATGTTCCCTCTCGGTTCTGAATGAAGTGATGTCTAGACACCATCAGCTTCTATCACTTACCGGGAGGGAACAACCTCCTGAAACTTCACAGCTA
>Ga0193727_1000061_pt1 | contig 31180 bp, 26 predicted proteins | sample H2c2metaG_FD_143051 | JGI IMG/M metagenome (GOLD analysis project Ga0193727, IMG submission 143051) | Soil microbial communities from a riparian zone of the East river system, Colorado, United States - H2c2 | ecosystem: Environmental > Terrestrial > Soil > Riparian zone | place: USA: East River...
ATCGAGGCCCAGACGTCGGTGTTCACGACGTGCGCGCCCTCGACGGCTTCTTCCGGGACTTCGGTGACCGTGCCGTCGGCGTTCTTCTTGGCGGCTTCGAATCTGGCCCGGTTCGGCTCGAAGCCTTCGGGGCACGCGAGGCGCAGCTCGAAGCCGAGCACCGCCGCGGCCTCCAGCCAGGCATTGGCCATGTTGTTGCCGTCACCGATCCAGGCGACGCGCTTCCCTTCCCAGCCCCCCAGGTGCTCCTTGATCGTGAAGACATCGGCCAGGACCTGGCACGGGTGGGTTAGATCCGTGAGGCCATTGATCACGGGGATCGTGGCGTGCTGCGCCAGCTCCTCGACCTCGGCGTGGTCGTAGGTGCGGATCATGATGCCGTCGACGTAGCGCGACAGCACGCGGGCCGTGTCGGGGATCGGCTCGCCGCGGCCGATCTGGATGTCCTTGCTGGAGAGGAAGAGCGCCTGGCCGCCGAGCTGGTAGGCGCCGACCTCAAAGGAGACGCGAGTGCGGGTGGACGACTTGGCGAAGATCATCGCCAGGGTCTTCCCGGAGAGGGGGGTCTCGCGGTAGGCCCGGGACTTCATCTTCTTGGCCAGGTCGAAGAGGCGCTGGATCTCGTCCCGGCTGAAGTCGGTGATGGCGAGAAAGTCGCGCTTGGCCATGGCTTTCCTAAGGGGCGGTCAAAATGACAGACGAGACCTGCTGATTCTACCTGACCTTGGGGGTGGAGACAAGCGGTTGCACTTAGTCTAAAATGCGAACGAGCACCTCCTTGCCATTTCGGAGCACCTCCACGACGACGCCGCCCCCTGCCGTCAATGTATTGACCGGAACTAACGTAACCACAAAACTGCTGTCCGTACGGTCCACAGAATAGGTGCGCAGGTCATTCTCCCCGCCAAGGCGATGCTCGCGACGATAGTCGTCCCAGAATTCCCGCGCGCGCTTCACTGCTGCTGCCGAGTCGGGTATAGGCAAGACAAGTCTTTCACTGTCGGGAACCGCTCGATCGTTACTCACTCGCGACCCAGCGGAGCGACCACACACCACAAAGATGCTGGCCACCAGCACGAATCCGAGGCGCATCATGGCACGGCTGATGGCAAGGTTGAGGGGGGACGGGCACAGGCCATCATTTCACTTCGTGAGCACGAGCCTCACCCTGACGCCGCCGAACGTATGGTCGCCCGTCAGTCGGTTCTCGCCCGCCAAGAACGGCATGTCACGCACAAACGAGTCGGCGGTCTGGTCGAACTGGATCGTGTCGCCGCTCAGCATCCACGTTCCTGCCATGTCGGCGTTGAAGTCGGCTCCGCCGGTATCGGCACCGGGAAGAAAGAGGTGTCCTGTGGTAGTTCCATTTGCAGCGAGGGACATCGTGCAGGTCGCACCGGCAGTCACCCAATTGACCGTGCCGCCGCTATCCGTGGCGGTGGTGAGCGTCTGGAGACTGTAGTCCCCGACGACACTATCGGTTGTGGGCTTGAGCGGATCGGAGCAGGCGGCAAGCAAGGCGGCTACGGCGAACACGCCGGCGATGAATTTCATGGGTCCTCCGGGTGGGCGAATGCCTCTTGAAGACGATCATCTTCCGTTCCCAACTCGTTAAGAACCACGGCACGAACACAGCGCGATGCCGAGACTGTAGGTCCTGCCCTTCGTGTCTCGGAGATAGCCACTGAAAAGTCGCAACTGCATCCTGGACGACAGGGTTATCGATCCACCAAGGGCGAGGGCAACGGCTGGACGGAATACCATGGCGTTCGTGCTGTCCTTGGAGGCAGTCGCCCCCACGCCAACCTCCCCGTACACAAAGCGGTGTGTCGTCCAACGCCCGCCGTAATACAGCCCGGTGCCAATGCGTGTCCTAGGCGTGTCCCACCACTGTGCTCTCACGAAGATCTGTCGGGGCTGATTCTTTAGCGAAAACCCGACGTCGGCGCTTGCGGCTAACGTCGTGGACGAATGGTCCACGCTGGCAAGCGATACTCCGAAGCTTGCCGTGAGTCGGCTCTGCGCATGCAAACGCCGCGCCGTACCGCAAATAAACGCCAGGAGTATTAGGGAGGTGGGGCGCAAGGTGCGATACATTCCTGGACCGTTAGGGTTGGCAAAACGCTCGATCCATTGGATGTCACTCTGAGGCTCATCTCGAACTGGCCGTCCCCTGAATACACTGTGAGGCTCTGACTCTGGGCGGAGCCTAGCACATACGTCGTTCCTGTAGAAAGGTACGTCACCTGCCATTCGTACGTGTACCCGCCGCTACCTCCCGATCCGTTGGCGGTCCAAGTGTAAGTGCCCTTTGTGTCGATGTAGTCCGGACCTGAGATGTTAGCCGACAGGGGGGGCGGAGGCGGGGCGGGCGGAGGAATCAGGACAACTCCACTCACATTAGCGCAACCCGCGTAGCCTCCATTCCCGGCCACGATCGCGTAGTTCCCGTTGTAACACCCCCCTGCCATGAATGCGGGGACGAATTCGCCCACGTAGTCGTCGACATTAAAAGCTGAGAAGACATCGAAGGGAGCGAACACCGCTTGCACCAAAGCAACCCAGCAGGCCTGTTCATCGCTCGATGACTCGTGACACACATCATCCCAACCCCGAATGACGATATCCGCAGACGTGTAGCCACCAAAGAAGGAGCGCGCGAGCGCCCACACACCGGCCAGCCATTGTGGATCCTTCCTTATCGTGCATGGCTCCGTATCGTCCTCCCACACCTGAATGAGCAAGCTGGAGCCGTGCTCGCGCAAGGCCTGCAGTTCCTCGTAAGAAAGGAGCTCCACACTCCCCGTCCAGTAGGCGTTGTTCTGGTCGTAGTAGTGTCCGTGGCTGTCGGCGCCGGCACACACTTGATGATAGGCTATTGACGAGTCTGTCTGTCGAACGAAGACATGCGTCTCGAACTCAGGTTGACCCATGAGCCAGCCCTCCCAGTCGCCGGGGACATATGCGTAGGTAAGGCAAGCGTCCGGTGGGCACGTGCCGGAAGTGGTGCTCGCGTGAATCCCCGAGCCTCCGGAAACCACCGCTGGTGCAACGTTGAAGTCCGTCTCCACGGGCACAAGCGCCAGGGCCAGGCCGGCAGGCGGGATGTCGGGCGACAAGATCGGAACGACATTCCCTTGGTTGTCGTACGCTGACGGGAGCTCGTGATCTCGTAGCGCCGTCGCGACGATCACCGGCTCTCCTCTCCAACGCGCCCTCTGCTGGCGGACAGGCATGTAGAATTCGAGGTCCACGGCGCTATCGAGAGACGCGAGCACGTCGTTCGTGCTTGCCCTACGCGCGACCGCCATGGCCGTCAGGAGCGAGCGACCGGTTGTATTGAGGAAGCTGCGAAAGTGGAGCTTCTGCTCCTGAAACGCTGACGCGTGCATTGCGGCGTAGACGGTGTCACGCACCTGTGCGTTGGCAAGGCTTGTGGCAACCAGTCGTGCGAGTCTGCCGAGGACAGCTCGCTGATCAGCTGAGGACATCCACACGCCCGAGACGCTCCGCACGTCAAGCAGCGGTGATTCAGTAGGAGCCGTGACCCGATCACTGCTTGTACAGCGCACGCCCGCTGCCGCGATGCAGGCTATCAAGACGACCACACGTCTAAGTCCGCCCCAAACGGACTTGGTGACCACAGGTGCGCGCGACAGCGCATGATGGATGCATGATGTTGACACGCGACCCCTCCACGGTACGTGGGCTGTTCACTGCCCTAGGAGTTCCCCGTTCAAGCGCCACAACCGTGCCACCAGACGTTGCAGTACGGTCTCGGTCTACTATTCGCGATGGTGAGTGATGCCGCGAGAGTGTAACGGTACGAAACACCGCGTGGCAGGGCGCCCGATGTCTGTGGCGCGTACGCGACGGTTGATGCTCCGGCCCGACAAGCGCCGAGGCAGCCTGCTTCCGAAACGGCTGTCCCGAACAACGCTGAGGTTCGCCAACCTGGTGAGAGCGGCAGCGCCGCGCTACAGGATTACCGCCGCAAGTCTTCGTCATCCACGATCTTCGACAACCGCTCCCGCACCGCGTCGGCGTCGAAGACGATCTTCTTGGTGGGATAGTCAGGCAGCTCGGAGCTTGCGGAGGTACCGTAGGTTACGATGCCTGCGTCAACGACAGCCCATACCACCCCGGGCGAATGCCCGGAGATCGGCCCTCGACGCTGGACGCCCTAGCGGCCGACACACCCGAGACGCCGGAGATGGCTGCCGCTCATGAATTGCGACATGCGTTCGACTACGCCCTCGGCATTCTCGATCCGTCCAAGAGGCTCGAAGGTGAACAGAGAGGTGTCAGGGCGCAGGATCGCTATGCTGCTGCGGCAGGAATGAGGCTACGGTGCCACTACTACAATCCATAGGGCGACCGGGTCTCCCAAAGGAACCTGGCCTACTCGGCGGTCTCATCTGCGTATTGTCGCTGTGGATCGTCGCTGCCTGCGGTCCTGATCGACGAGTCACCGAGGCGAAGCAGTTGGCCGTCGACTACGCCGTGTCATTGCGCCAGGGCGACACGATCCGCTTGAGAGCGTGGTCTACTGCGGATTTCGCGGATCTGGCCATAAAGGATCGGCCCGACACCGAGGACCCCCGCTTGAGTTTTTCTCGAACGGGGCCAGAGGCGGTCGTACAAGCCATCAGCAAGGAACAGATAGACGTGTTCGTGATCGCTGACTCGCTTGGTGGACTCCCTGCTGGGGTTCTAGTTATTGTACGCCCCTCTAACCCACCGAGGGTCCGGCTTTACCAACTAGTTCCCGATGTGACGTTCGCGGAGGACCGACAGGAACGCTGAGGGCGGTTCACAGGATGTACCGCCGCAAGTCTTCATCATCCACGATCTTCGACAACCGCTCCCGCACCGCATCGGCGTCGAACACGATCTTCTTGGTGGGATAGTCAGGCAGCTCGAACAACACTTCCTCGAGCAGCGTGGTGAGCACCGTGTGCAGCCGCCGCGCGCCGATGTTCTCCATCCGCTCGTTCACCTTGGCCGCGATGCGCGCGACCTCCTTCACCCCGTCGGGCGTAAACTCGAGCGTCGCGCCCTCGGCGGCAACCAGCGCGGCGTATTGCTTTGTCAGCGCATTCTCGGGCTCCGTCATGATCCTGACGAAGTCTTCCTCGGTCAGCGGCGACAGCTCGACGCGGATCGGGAACCGGCCTTGCAATTCAGGAATCAGATCAGAAGGCTTCGAGACGTGGAACGCACCTGCCGCGATGAACAGCACGTGGTCGGTGCGCACGAAGCCGTAGCGCGTCTGCACCGTCGAGCCCTCGACGATCGGCAGGAGATCGCGCTGCACCCCCTCGCGTGACACGTCGGGACCGACCGTCCCGCGCTCGCCCGCGATCTTGTCGATCTCGTCGATGAAGATGATGCCGTGGTTCTCAACGCGATCGAGCGCCTCGTTGATGACGTCATCCATGTCGACGAGCTTCTTCAGCTCCTCGTCGATCAGGATGCGCCGCGCCTCGTGCAGGTGCACGACGCGCCGCTTCTTTTTCTTCGGCAGCATCTCCTGCAACATCTCGGAGAAGTTGACGTCGGTCCCCTCCATCCCCTGCGGCGGCTGCATCATCTCGAGACCCGGGAAGCTCTGCTGCTGCACCTCCACTTCCACCTCGCGCTCCTCCAGCTCCTGATCCTTGAGCTGCTTGCGCAGCTTCTCGCGGGTGCGGCGGCGGCGCTCGCTCTGCTCGGCGTCGGCTTCTGGAATCTTGGGGGTTACATCCCCTTTTGAAGAAACCACGAACAACGGACGCTCGGTGCTCCCCGCACCCGTGGGGGTGTGGGGAAGTGGGGACGTGGGGGGCGGGGCTGGGGCCGGCGGCAGCAGCAAGTCGAGCAGCCGCTCCTCCGCCCGCGCCTCGGCCTGAGCGTAGACGTCCTCTTCCCGCTCGGTGCGCACCATGTTGATCGACACGTCCACCAGCTCGCGGATCATCGACTCCACGTCGCGGCCGACATAGCCGACCTCGGTGAACTTCGAGGCCTCGACCTTCACGAACGGCGCCCCGGCGAGCCGCGCCAGGCGGCGCGCGATCTCGGTCTTTCCCACGCCCGTGGGGCCGATCATGATGATGTTGTTGGGCAGAATCTCGTCCCGGATCTCTTCGGGAGCCTGGCCGCGGCGCCAGCGGTTCCGCACCGCGATGGCGACGGCCTTCTTGGCGGGATTCTGCCCTACGATGTAGCGGTCCAGCTCAGCCACGATCTTCCGCGGAGGCAGCTCCTCCAGCCACGGCAGCGCGTCGGCCGGAGGAGTGACCGCCGGCGCGTCCGGCGGCGTGGGGGGCGGCGTGCGTTTCGGTTCAGTCATCGTTACAACTCGAGCACTGTGATGTGCGTGTTTGTGTAAATGCAAATGTCGGCCGCGATCTCGAGAGAGCGCTGCACGACCTCCTTGGCCGCGAGGCTCGTCGTGCCCAGCAATGCCCGCGCCGAAGCGAGGGCGTAGGGACCGCCCGAGCCAATCGCCAGAATGCCGTCGTCGGGCTCGATCAATTCCCCCGATCCGGAGATCACGTAGCCGTGCGTGGCATCGGCCACGACGAGCAGCGCCTCGAGGCGCCGCAGCACCCGGTCGGAGCGCCAGTCCTTGGCCAGCTCGACGGCAGCGCGCGCCAGGTTCCCGGGATAACGTTCGAGCTTCTCCTCGAGTTTCTCCATCAGGGTGATGCCGTCGGCCGCGGCGCCGGCGAAGCCCGCCAGCATCTTGCCGCCCTTCAGCGCCCGGACCTTGTTGGCGTTGGCCTTCATCACGGTCTCGCCGACGGTAACCTGTCCGTCGCCACCCATGGCCACTCTGCCGTCTTTTCGGACGCAGAGAATCGTCGTGCTACGGATGCGTTGAGACACGTTCACGCTCTTGGATGAGCCTGGTGATAGACCTTTTTCAGCCGCTCGACCGAAGTATGAGTATACACTTGGGTGGTAGACAGCGACGCGTGGCCGAGGAGCTCCTGCACCGCCCGCAGGTCGGCGCCGGCGTCAAGCAAGTGCGTGGCGAAAGAGTGCCGCAGGGCGTGGACGTGGAGGTCCCGCCCCCGCGTCAGCGTCCCAAACAGCGTCTTCATCGCGAGTTGCACGCCCCGCGTTGTGATCCGCTTCCCCCGCTGGTTCACGAATACTGGGCGCACCGCCGCACCGAGCGCCGCCAGCAACGCGTCGCGCAGCCGGAAGTAGCGCCGCAGGGCCGCCGTCGCATGTGAGCCGACGGGCACGATGCGCTCCTTCTTTCCCTTGCCACGCAGCTTCGCCTGGTCGGACACGAGGTCCAGGTCCTGGTCGTTGAGCCCCGCCAGCTCCGAGAGCCGCATCCCGGTCGAGTAGAACAGCTCCAGCATCGCGAGGTCGCGTGCCTCCCGGAACCCACCCGCGCCGGCCCGCGCCTCCGCCTCGACGAAGAGCATCTCGATCTCCGCGCGCTCCAGGTGTACCGGCAGAGTCTTGTCGAGCTTCGGCGATCGCGCCGCGCGCGCGGGATTGACCTCGAGCCCTTGAGTCGTGTTCAGGAAGCGATAGAACGTGCGGAGCGCCGAGAGGGCCCGGGCGATCGATCGCTTGGCGAGCCCGCGCTGCTGCAGGTGGCCAAGGAATCCGCGCACCGCGAGACGGTCGACCCCTCCCCACGTCCAAGGGCCGCCGTAGAAGCCGTCGCAGAAGGACGCGAACTCACCGACGTCGTGCGCGTAGGCTTTCACGGTGTGCGGCGAGTCGTTGCGCTCTTTCGAAAGGAAGGCGACGAAGGCGTCGATCACGCCGGAACTCCCAGCTGATCCACGAATTGCTCGATGTCGCGCAGCGCCCGCTCCGCCAGCTTCTCCTTCTTCGCCTGCTTGTCCTTGACGGGAGTCTCGAGCGGCTCGACGAGCCCGAAGTTGGCGTTCATCGGCTGGAAATGCGCCGGATCGGCCTCGCGCAGGTAGCGGTACAGAGCGCCGAGCATCGTCGTGGGCGGCGGGACGAGGGGTGCTTCGCCCGCGACGAGGCGCGCGAGGTTGATCCCCGCCAGAAGCCCCGTGGCGGCCGACTCGGTGTAGCCCTCGACGCCGGTCAGCTGACCCGCGAACAGCAGTCTCGGATCGTCTTTTGCCGAGAGATGCGGCGTCAGGGCCTGCGGCGCGTTGACGTACGAGTTCCGGTGGATGCTGCCGAACCGCAGGAACTCGGCGCGCTCGAGCCCCGGAATCGTCCGGAAGATGCGCTGCTGGTCAGGAATCTTCAGTCGAGTCTGAAACCCGACGAGGTTCCACATTTGCCCGGCGCGATCTTCTTGGCGGAGCTGAACCACGGCGTATGACTCACCCCGGGCGGCAGCCCGGGGGTTAACCAACCCGAACGGCTTCATCGGGCCGTGCCGTAAGGTTTCCGGGCCGCGCTCCGCCATCTCCTCGATCGGCAGACACCCCTCGAAATACGCCGCCTTGTCGAACTCGTGACCAGGCACATACTGCTCGCCCGCGACTAACGCCGCGACGAACGTCTCATACTGCTCGCGCGTGAGCGGCGCGTTGAGATAGTCATCGCCATCCCCCTTGCCGTAGCGCGACGCGCGGAAGAGGCGGCTCTCATCGAGCGACTCGAAGGAGACGATCGGCGCGATGGCGTCGTAGAACGCGAGCGATTTGACGCCGAGCCGGGCCGCGATGGCTTGGGCCAACGCATCGGATGTCAGAGGACCAGTCGCGATGATTCCACCAACTCCGACCGACGGCAGCTCGGTCACCTCGCCGCGGACGACGGTTATGTTGGGGTGCGCCAGCACGCGGCGCTGGACACCGGCCGCGAACACGACGCGGTCCACCGCGAGGGCGGTCCCGCCGGGGACGCGCGCTTCATCGGCGGCTTGGAGCACGATGCTACCGAGCCGGCGCATTTCGGCCTTGAGGAGACCGTGCGCGTTGGTGGGCTCGACCGATTTAAAGGTGTTGCTGCAGACCAGCTCGGCGAGGGTCTCGGTCTGATGGGCCGGCGTCATGCGGACGGGGCGCATCTCGTGCAGCGTGACCTTCACCCCACGCTCGGCCAGGGCCCAGGCCGCTTCGCTCCCCGCGAGCCCGCCGCCTACGACCGTGGCGAGTAGGGGCGCAGCATGCTGCGCCCCTACGATGCCACCGGCTCGGCGGACATCCCCTCCTCGACTGCCATCTCGTGTCCGCACTTGAGGCACTTGCGCGTTGTCCCCGAGGTCTTCGTCTGTTTCTGCTCCATCCCCATGAAGCCGCAGCTGGGACAGGGCACGGCCACCGGCCGGTTCCACGTGGAATAATCGCAATCCGGGTAGCGCAGGCAACCGAAGAAGTTCCGGCCCTTCTTGGTGCGCCGCTCCGCCAGGTCACCGATGTCGCACTTGGGGCACTTGATGCCGAGCGGCACGGGGCGCGTGTGCTTGCACTCGGGATAGCGCGTGCAGGCGAGGAATTCGCCGAAGCGCCCCGTCTTGATCACCATCGGCGCACCGCACTCTTTGCAGATCTCGTCGCTCGGCCGGTCGGGGATCTTGTCCTTGCGCACCGACTTCGAGAAGTCGCACGTGTCCTTGTACTTCGAGCACGCGATGAAGGGCCCGAAGCGCCCGCTGCGCACCTCGAGCGGGCTGCCGCACTTGGGGCACTTCTCCTCGTGCAGCTTGGAGAGGTCGTGTACGTCGTTGATGATCTGCGGCATGTCGATCGCTGCCAGCGCTCGGGAGAACGGACCCCAGAAGTCGCCGAGGACCTGTTGCCACCCGGTGTCGCCCTCTTCCACTTTGTCGAGCTCCGTCTCCATCTGCGCCGTAAACCCGACGTCGAAGACGTCGGGAAGACAGCGCTTCATCACCTTCCACACGATCTCGCCCTGCGGCGTCGGCTGGAAGCGCCGGTCCTTGGCGGTGGCGTACCAGCGCGTGCGCAGCGTGGAGATGATCGCGGCGTAGGTCGAGGGCCGGCCGATCCCGAGGCGCTCCAGCTCCTTCACGAGGCTCGCCTCGCTGAAGCGCGGTGGCGGCTCGGTGAAATGCTGGCTCGGAAGGATTTGCTTGACTACGACGCGATCGCCCTTGGCGAGCGGCGGAATCGGAGCCAGATCGCCCAACGTCTTCGCTTCCTCGGGCTCGTGCACTTCCTGGTAGAGCACGTGATAGCCGTCGAACACGACGCGCGATCCGGTGGCCCGGAAGACAAAACGCCCGCCCTCGAGCTCGAAGTCCACCTTGGTGGCCTCGTACACGGCGGGGGTCATCTGCGACGCAAGGAAGCGCCGCCAGATCAGCTGGTAGAGCTTGAACAGGTCGGACTCGAGCTGCCCCTTCAGGTCCTCGGGGCGGCGTCCCACCTCGGTGGGCCGGATCGCCTCGTGCGCGTCCTGGACGCGCGAGTTGCCCTTGCCGCTCTTGTGCACGTTCGGCTCGGCGGGCAGGTACTTCTTGTCGTACTGCGCGTTGATGAACTCGCGCGCCTGCTCGATCGCACTGTCGGCCACGCGTACCGAGTCGGTGCGCATGTAGGTGATGAGGCCGACGGGCCCTTCCGAGCCGAGCTCGATACCCTCGTAGAGGCGCTGCGCGGCACGCATCGTGCGCCCCGCCGAGAAGCCGAGCTGTTTGGCGGCTTCCTGCTGCATCGTGCTGGTGGTGAAGGGCGCGGGAGCCTTGCGCCTCCGCTCGCCCGTCTCCACGTCGGTGACGACGAAGGGCAGCTTCGCCACGTCGTCGACGATGGCCTTGGCAGTGGCCTCGTCGGCGATCTCGGGCTTGTGTCCATCGAGCTTGTGGAGGCGCGCCTGGAACGCCTGGCCGTCCTTCTCCAAGTCGGCGGCGATCGTCCAGTACTCCTGCGGCACGAACTTGCGGATCTCGTCTTCGCGCTCGCAGATCAGCCGCAGGGCCACAGTCTGCACCCGCCCCGCGGAAAGGCCCGTCTTGATGCTTTTCCAGAGGAGCGGGGACGCCTTGTAGCCCACCAGGCGGTCGAGGATGCGCCGTGCCTGCTGCGCGTCAACTTTGCGCTGGTCGATGTCGAGCGGATTAGCCAGCGCCTGCGCCACCGCATCCTTCGTGATCTCGTGAAACAGGACGCGCCGCACGGTGCTGCCGTTCTTGCCGTTCAGTTGGGACGCGACGTGCCAGGCTATCGCTTCACCCTCGCGGTCCGGGTCGGTCGCGATCAGCACGCGATCCGACACCTTAGCCGCCTTCTTGATCTCGGCGAGGGTCTTCGCCTTTTCCTTGATCGTCACATACTTGGGCGTGAAGCCATTCTCGACGTCGACACCCAGCTCGCGCTTGGGGAGATCGCGGATGTGGCCCACGGTCGCTTTCACCGTGTAGCCGCGGCCGAGATACTTGCCGATGGTCTTCGCTTTGGTGGGCGACTCGACTATGACGAGCGCGTTGCCCTTCGGCTTTTTCGCCTTGGGGGCCTTTGGCGCTTTGGGCGTCTTGGGTTTCACTACCTTCTTCTTAGCTGCCACTGATCAACCTTTCGTCAACCTGCGGGAACGCATCGTTACCACCCTGCCCCTGTCTGCGCAAGCCGGACCACCTCAGCGACGACCTGCGCCGGCGTTTTTTTGTCCGTCTCAACCTTCGCGTCGGCTTTGAGATAGAACGGCTCGCGCTCTTTGATGAGGACGCGCATCTGCGCCTCAGGGTCATCACCCATTAACATCGGACGGGTTCCCGACGGGGCGGCGCGCGCGGCAGCCGTCTGGGGGCGGGTCTTCAGATAAATGATGTACGCCGCAGGCTTTGCGCTCTCGAGCGCGCCCGGTTGCGCGGCCCAACCGCCCCCTGGCGCGATCACCGCGGGCGCGTTCGCCAGCGCGGCCTCGACTTCCTTCTTCTCCATCTCGCGGAACGCCTGCTCGCCCTTCTCGGCGAAGATCATGGCGATGGGCTTGCCCTCTTTGCGGTTCAGGATCGAGTCCACGTCCACGAACCCGCCCTTCAACTGCTCGGCGACGAGACGGCCGACCGTCGTCTTCCCCGAGCCTGGCAACCCGATCAGCACGATGTGCCTTTTCACGCCTCACCCCCTGACCCCCTCTCCGCAATGCGGAGAGGGGGGACGTCTGGCTGGGTCCGGGCGCGGACCTGCGCGAGGTAGCCATCGACGTTGCGCTTCAGCTCGCTGAGCGCGTCCCCGCCGAACTTCTCGAGCAGGGCCTCGGTCAGCACGATCGCCATCATGGCCTCGGCAATGACCCCCATCGCCGGCACCGCCGTCACGTCGGACCGCTCCGACTGCGCCTGGGCCGGTCCGCCCGTCTTCAAGTCTACGGTCTTGAGTGGAGACATTAGCGTGGAGATCGGCTTCATCGCGACGCGCAGCGCCAGCGGCTCGCCGGTCGTCATCCCGCCCTCGGTGCCGCCGGCGCGGTTCGTGGCGCGCGCGAATCCTGGCAGGATCTCGTCGTGCACTTCCGAGCCCTTGCGCCGCGCCGCCTCGAACCCGAGGCCGACCTCGACGCCTTTCACGGCGGGGATCGACATCAGCGCCTGCGCCAGCCGGCCGTCGAGCTTCGTGTCCCACGAGACGTGCGAGCCGAGTCCTACGGGGATGCCGAGTCCCACGACTTCGACGATCCCGCCGAGCGTGTCGCCGGCGGCTTTCGCGGCGTCGATGCGGCGGATCATCTCCTGCTCGGCCGCCGGGTCCAGGCAACGAACGACGCTTTGGTCTGCCTGGGCATTCAAAGGCGTGGGGAGTGGGGAGTGGGGGTGCGCGACCACTCCTCCCAGCTCCACAACATGACTCCCGATCTCGATCCCGAATTCGCCCAGCAGGATCTTGCAGATCGCGCCGCAGGCGACGCGGGCGACGGTCTCGCGGGCGCTGGCGCGCTCCAGGATGTCGCGCGCGTCCTTGCGGTCGTACTTGAGGGACCCGGCGAGGTCCGCGTGGCCTGGGCGGGGGCGGGTGACCTGGCGGCGGCGCTCGCTCCCCGGGCTGTCGGCCTCAGGGGCCATGACGTCCTGCCAGTGCTCCCAGTCGCGATTCCAGATGAGCACGGCGATGGGGGAGCCGAGGGTCTCGCCGGCGCGCACGCCGGCAAGCCACTCGATGCGGTCCGACTCGATCTTCATGCGCGCGCCGCGGCCGTAGCCGCCCTGGCGCCGCTTCAGCTCCACGTCCACCCGCTCGGCGGAGACGCGGAGGCCGGCGGGGATCCCCTCGAGGATCGCCACCAGGCCGCGGCCGTGCGATTCGCCCGCCGTCGTGAACCGGAAACTCATCTCCTGCCTGCGCCTCCCATAACAGGCGAGCCCGACCGAGGTCGGGCTCGCGCGTCCCTACTCCGGCCCGGAGCCGCGCGGCTCAGGGACTGCCCCACACCGGGCGACGGACCGGGAACGGGTTCGGGATCACGGGCAGCTCGACCATGACGACCCCGTTGGCGGTCACGCCGAAGAGCCACTGCCGCGTATTCGCCCGGTTGCGCGCGACGCGCAGCGGTCCGATGATCGGATCGCGCACCGGAATGACCGCGATCCTTCCGTAGAAGAATGTATCGAAGACGTCGATGTTGCCGTCGGGGCGCGCCGCAAAGGCCACGCGCAGCGTCGAGTCACGCGTGCCGCCGAGCCCCGTCGAGCCCCCTTGCCCGGCCAGGAAGTCGTGCCGGTAATTCATGTCCATCCCGAACGTGCCGAGCAGGCATCCCGAGCCGGGAGCGGCCTCGGAGCACGCGGTGCCCTTGAGCTTCATGCCCTCGTCCAGGAAGTAGATCGAGTCGGCGTGCACCAGGTTCGTGCCGCCGTTGAAGTTCGTGGCAACGGCGCGGATCGTCACGCCCGTGACGCTGATGAAGTCGCTCACGTCGATCGCCGGGGTGACGCCCTTGTCCCGGTCGTTGCGACCCGAGTCCGACGTGAAACCACCGAGTGAGGTATCGCAGCGGCGAGCCGTCGAGTCCCCTTGAATCAGATCTGCCTTGGCCGTGTAGCCGATGACGCGCGCGAACTGGGTCGTGATGTTGCCGCCCTCGCCGATGAAGGCGTGGGTGAAATTCCCCGAGTTCCGCACGTACGTCGAGTCGCCCAACCCGAACGTTGCCAACTCGATCGTCACGCCCTGGCACGCGCTCAAGAGCACCTTCTGCTCGTTGTAGGGCCGGCCGCGGCGCATCTCGATCCGCAGCGTGTCGCGGCTGGTGGACGACAGCGTGCTGTCGCCCGCGAGTTCCCAGAACAAGTGACTGAACAGCTGGAGCGTGTCGAGCGTGTTCTTCAGCTTTTCCATCCGCAGCGTGGCGCGCCCACTGAACGGCGACGTGCTGGAGAGCGTCGGCGTCGTGGAGTAGATCGCGAAGATCGAGTCGGCGTTGCACGCCGTCGCGCCGCCCGAGTTCGGGCGGCACACGGTGGCCACGTACTGCGGCCGGTCGGAGACGTCGAAGACCCTGATTTCCTCACGCAGGGGAGCAGTGAGGATGCGGTACGTCTCGATCAGGAAGTCGGGCAGGTCTTGGCGCCACGCCAGGCGGCGCACGCCGGGGCGCACGTCGATGATCGACAGCTCGGTACCACCCGAGTTCGCCACGACGATCGAGTCGCCGTAGTTGCCGAGCGTGTCGCGCGGCCACAGCGCGATGCCCCAGGGCTGCGGGCCCGCGGTCGGGATGCCAGCCGCGACGAACGAGGTGTTCGCCACCTGGAAGATCTCGACGCGCGACAGATCGGGGTTCGTCAGGTACAGCGTCGAGTCGTTGGCGTTGAAGATCGCGTCCGCGATCCGCCCGCCGAACGGCAGGGGCTTCGTGATCCCCGCCACGACAATGACGGTGTCGATCAGCCCAGCGCTCGAGCGCGCGGGTCCACCCAGGAACTGCGCGGGCGGACTCGGCAGCAGCGTCGTGCTGTTGGTGTAGTCGCAGTTGCGCGCCGCGGCGGCGTCGCAGGCGTAGCCCTTGACGACGATCGCGCGCGGCAGCGGCGACAAACCCTGCAGCCCCAGACTGAACCTGCGCGTGACGTCGGTCAGGTTCCCCGCCGCGACGTTCACCGTATCGAAGCGCATCAACGCGCCGTTCGTGTCGACGCGGAATCCGATCCATGCGATCGGGCTCGCGTCGGTCGCGCGCACGGTGACCGAATCGTCCACCTCGACGCGCGGGGCGATCTTGTGCGCCACGGTCGGCTTGGTGACGTCGTTCGCCGCCGACTGGATCGTGACGGTGACGACGTTACTGAAGCCGCGCCGGCCCGCCGAGTCCTCGGCGAACCCGACGATGTTGAAGGTGCCGGTCGTGGGGAGCACGATCAGGGTGTCGACGAACTCGACCGAGTCGGCGAGGGGCGCCGTGTACACGATCGAGTCGATCGGCGGCGTGGTCGGGTCGCTCACGGACGTGCGCGGCGCGACGAGGAAGCCGATTTTCGCGATGCCGGTGTTCTGGATGGCCTGGATGTCGACGGGGATGCCGCCGCCCTGCGACGCCAGCGCGCCGGGTTGCGGCGAGATCAGCGTGACACGCAGCGCCTGCACGTTCGACAGGAAGATGAAGAGCGTGTCTTCGTCGAAGTTGCCGGCGCCGTCGGTCGCGCGGCCGACGATCATGATGTTGCCGCCCGCCCCGGAGTTGCCGGGAAAGGTGACCGTGCGGCCTACCGCGTAGTTCTTCACTTGTCCAGTGAAGACGGTATCGAGGATGGTGATCAACCCCCCACTGAACGTCAGCCGGATGCTCTTCAGCGCGAGGTTGTCGACCGCCGAGACGTTGAAGCGGAGACCGCCGCCGATGTCCTGCGTGTCGCCCGCCGTATTGGACAGAACGATCTGGGGCTCGGTGTTGTCCCGCTGAATGCCGCCCGGATTGCGTGTCGTCTCGCACGCCCACAGGGCGAAGACGGAGACGACAAGCCCCCAGAGTACCGTTCCGCGTCGTGCCTGCCGCATATGCTCTCCCGGCTTACTGCCCGGTGGGCGGCACCACGACGTCGATGATGTGCGACGCGAGCCCGCTGTGCCGCTCGCGCCGAAGATCCATAAGAAACCAGTTTTTTGGCTCAGTTACCGTGACTGCCGTCACCGTAAACCCGTTGCCCACGGCCAGTTGCGCCGTGCCGCCCTACTGCCCGGTGGGCGGGACCAAGTCGTCGATGATGTGCGGCGTGATCAAGATCAACAGATCGCGCCGGGTCTCCTGCTGGGACGTGAATCCGAACAGCTTGCCCAGAATCGGCAGATCCACGAGGAACGGGATACCCGACTTGACCACCTTCACCTCGGTCACGGTGAGACCGGCGATCACGGCCGTCTCCCCGTCATTCACCAGGATCTGGTTGTCTGCCTGCTGGGTCTGGAACGTGAACCCGATGTCCACGGGCCCCGGCACGACGTTGGACCGTTCGGCGTGCACTTCCATCAGAATCTGGCGGTTCTGCGTCACGTGCGGCGTGACGCGGAGATTGATGCCGGTCTGTTGGAACTGCACGGTGGCACGCGGCACGTTGTTCGCGGCCCCGCCCGCCCCCCCCTGCGCGCTCACGTCGATGACGCGGATCGGCACCCGGTCGCCGACGAGAATCTCGGCCTGGCGGTTGTCCACCGTCGTGATCGTCGGCTCGGCCTGCACGTCGGCCAGCTGCACGCTCTGGAGCGCCTGCACGAACGCCGTGAGGTCGAAGTTGCCGATGGCGGTCGAGAAGATCAGGTCGAGGGCCGGGCTCCCGGTGCTCAAGCTCGCGCCCGCGTTGCCGATCGCGGACAACGAGTTGCCGCCCAGGGACACGATGTTGTCGGTCGACAGGAAGTTTTCCGTCGGCACGAGCGCATCGGGGACGCCGTCCAGGTCCGTGTCCACGGGCTGCGCGCTGCGCGGATCGGGCCGCTGAACCAGCTTGTTGAAGAACTGTGTCGTGGAACCGAGGTCGTATTTCACACCCAGCTCTTCGACGTCGGTGCGGTCGACGAAGATGATCTTCGCCTGGATCGACACCTGCGGCGTGCGCAGATCGAGGCCCCGGACGAAGTCCGCGACCTGATTGATGCGCGAGCTGACCTCGGTGATGACGAGCGAATTGCTCGTCGAGTCGGCCACGACGGCGCCGCGCTTCGTCACGATCGACGCGACAGCCGGGACGAGCGACGTCGCCTTGGCGTAGTTGATGCGCACCAGGCGCGTCTCGATCGGGACAGTCGAGTCGGCGCGCGCCAGCTCGGCCTTGCTCACGACGTTGAAGATCCCGCCGGGGAGCGTCACGACGTCGAGCCCCTGCGACTCGAGCACGGCGTGGAACGCGAGGTCCCAGGGCTGGTTCTTGATTTCGGCGCTGACCGTTCCGGTGATGCCCTTGCCGATCACGATCGTGCGGCCGCTGAAGGCCGCGAAGCCGGCGACTACGTCTTCGATGCTCGCGGCGTCCCACTGCACGGTGATGCGTGGGGCCGGGGACTGCTGCGCCTCGGAGTTGTGCCTCGCGAGGTACTCCTCGACCGACATCGGGCGGCCCAGGGTCGGCGTGCGTACGCGCGCCGCCTGATCGGGTCCGCTCAAGGCCTCCGGCACCGGCGGGACATACGCCGGAGCGCGCGCAGCGACATTCGTTGCACCGGGGGCGCCGTTGCCGCCGAGGCTCGACCACGATGCGAAGCTGGTCCGCTCGGTGCCGATGCGGATGCGCACCTGGCCGGCGCCGCGCTCGACCTTGTAGTCCTTGAGGACGTCGAGGTCGATCACCACGCGCACCACGTCGGGCTTGAACTGCGCGTAGCGAATGTTGCGGACGCCGCCGCGATTCTGCCCGTCGTACAGCGTGGCCGGCCCCGTGAGACGGGCCCCCACGAGATCGAGCACGAGACGCGCAGGTCCGTTGAGGGTGAAGTCCTGAACCTCGACGGCGCCCTGGAGGTCGATCACGACCTCGACGTTGCCGGTCGCCGGACGCACGCTGACGGCGCGAACTTCGCCGTCCCGGCCGTCCGCGAGGGATGTGGCTGGCGCGGCCGCGAGAATGAGCAACGCGGCGAGGGCCGACGAGTGCTTCATGGCGTCTCCTCCTGCTTGGCGAGCGACAGGGTCTCCTGCCGCTCGAACCCGAATTCCTGGACGGTAAAGACGATTTCGCGCGGCCGGATTTGCGTGACTTTGAGACGGCCGATGATGTCGCCGACCTTCACGTGGTAGATGCGCGACGGCTTGGTGGTGACGTCGCGAAGCACGGCGACGCTGCGCGCCACGTAGCGCGCGTCATAGACGATGGTCGTGAGCCGCAGATCGGACAGGAGCGGCCGCACGTCGCCCGAGCGGAGCAGCGACATGAACGGATCGCGCCCGCCACCTTCGTACGCGAATACCTCGCGCAGCAGCGCCTGCGGCGGTGGCGGCGCCGAGTCGGCGCGCGTCGTGTCCCGCTGCGCGGCCGCGGAGCCCGCCAGAGCAGTGAGGGCGAGGGCGACGCTAAGGACGCGCACGGTTCCCTCCGGGCTTGGCGGCCGGCGGCGGCGGCGGACTCGTGGACTTCACGAAGGTACGGATCGTGAACTCCGCGAGCAGCAGGGAGCCCGCCGTATCGCCCAGCAGCCGGGTCGTCGCCGGCGGAGCGGGCGACAGCACGACGTCCTGCGGCACGACGATGCGCGGCAACGACGCGACGTCGGCGAGGTACTCGCCGATCTGGTCGTAGTGGCCGTACACCTCGAGCCGGTAGCGATAGGTGTCGAAGGGCGAGCCGATCTCCGGCGACAGCGGCTGGATCTTGCCGAGCGTGATGCCGCGGACTTTGGCCTTGGTCGAGATGTCGTCGATCAGGGTCGGCACCTCGTTGCGGTCGGGGACCAGGCGCTTCATCAGCTCGAGCGAGCCCGAGTATTCCTCGACTTTGCGGCGCAGATCCTCGACGGTGCCGTTGGCGAGATCGGCCTTGGCCGCCTCGACGATCTTCTGGAGGCTGTCGGCTTCGGCGTGGGCCGCCGCGATCTGGGCGAGCTGCGGAGAGCCCACCTTGGTCCAGAAGAAGTAGCCACCCGCCGCCGCGACGAGGACGAGCAGCATCATGATCTGGCTGCGTTGATCCGTCGGGATCAGGGCCATCGCGCTACCTCACCCCTTGCACGAGCGGCACCGTGCGGATGTAGACCGAATCCGCCACGCGGTACCGCACCGTCACGTTGAACGACGTCACCGGCCGGTCCGACTCGATGACGACCTGCGAGCTGGCGGGCGTCACATCCGTGAACCACGGCGACGCGGCGAGCTGGCGCAGGAACGTGGTATACGCCTGGATATCCACCGTGCGGCCGTCGATCGAGACCTTCACGGTCGGCGCCCCGGTGGAATCGGTCTGCACGGTCACCTGCTGGCCCGGCGCGCCCGCGACGACCGCGCCCACCGACTGCACGCGGGTCACCCACGTGTAGGGGGGCAGCGCCTTCGTCACCTGGTCGAGCACGTGCGGCCAGACATAGCGGTCCGCGTCGATCGTGCGGATCACGTTGATCTGGTAGACCAGCGAGTCGCGCACTTTTTCGGCTTGGCGCTTTTGCGCGATCACGATGTCGTAGCGCCGCTTCTCGGCCTTGACGGTGTCGAGCCGGCCTTCCGCGACCGAGAGACGCGCGCGCCCTGTGATGAACAACGCGGCGCCGCCGCCGCCGACCACCACCCACGCGCCGATCGCGCCGATCAACCACGGATCCTTGACCTGAGCGAGGATCGCGCGGAAGTCGGGCATCGACAACTTCATGCCCCCGCCAGCAGCCTTCTTCTTTTTTCCCGGCAGTAGGTTGATTTCGATCATGCGGCGCGCCTCAGCGCCAGACCCACCGACAGCATCAGGAGCGGCGCCACCTCATCCACCGACACCGCCTCGAAAACGTCATCCCGCACCCGCAGCCGCTGTACCGGATTGGCCAGCTCGACCGTCACCTTGAGCCGGGCCCCCAGCACGTCGTTCAGCCCCGGGATGCGCGCGCCGCCGCCGATCGTGTAGACCCGCGACAGGCCACCCGCCGAGCGCGACGCGGTAGCCAGGAAGGCGGCGGCCCGCTCGACGCCCACGGCGATCTCTTCGCCGCGCGCCTCCACGTACCCGGAGAGGTCGGCACTTTGCGTCGCGCCCTGGATGACCCGCTCCGCGTCTTCGCCCGAGAGCCCCTTTTCGCGCTGCAGGTCCTCGCGGAAGCGCCGCGTCCCGACGGACAGGTCTCGCGTCAGCACCGGGACGCCGTCCTCGAGGATGTTCACATTTGTGACTTCGTGGCCGATATTGACGAGGCCCACTACGCCCTGCATGGCGTCGGGGTGATTGAGCTCGAAGGCGTTGTGAATGGCGAAGGCGTCGACGTCGATGATGGACGGATCGAGCCCGGCCTCGGACAAAAGGCCCACCCGGCTCTCCACCAGCTCCCGCTTGGCCGCCACGAGGAGCACGTTCATCTGCAGCCCCTCGGCGTCGGGGTCGAGGATCTGGAAGTCGAGCTCCACGTTGGCCATATCGAAGGGCACGTGCTGCTCGGCTTCCCAGCGGATGACCTCCCGGGCGTCCGCTTCTTTCATCCGGTCCATCTGGATCTTCTTGACGATGACGTCCCGGCCCCCGACGGCCGTTACGACGGACTTCCGCTTGACGCCGGCGGTCTCGAACAAACCCCGAATAGCCTCGGCGACGATGCCGGGGTCCATGACTTCGCCCTCGACAATGGCGTCGGCGGCGACCTCCGTGGTGGCGACCTTGATCAACTCGGGTTCCGAGCCGGAATGGTCTATGACCACCAGCTTGATGATGCCGGAGCCGATATCGAGGCCTACCGAGGTTTTTTTGCCGCCCAAGAAGCCAAAGAGAGCCATAGTCCCAGGGGTTAGAGACAAGGATGGGGCGAGGGCAAACTACAGTAAGCCCCGCCCCTTATCCTGTCAAGCCTCGAATCTACCTGAAGTCAGAACAACAAGTAGTTTAGAGACTTAGACTTAGACCCCTTAGAACAGCTGCGCCCAGGCCCGCGACCGGACCGGTGTAACCACCTGCGTACCCTCCATCGCGTTGGTAACAGCGCACTTAGAGTACTGCAGCGTGGCGTTACCGGAGAGGCTGTTCAGCTCCAGGTCGACGTTGCTGGCCATGACGGCGCCATAGAAGTGGGCGTCAGTAGACCCACCGCCGGCCGTCTTGAGGCTCCCCTGCACCAGCACGATGCCGTAGAAGACGAAGCTGCCCTGGATGTCCAAGTCGCCGTCTACCAGGAGCACGCCCTGGCCCTGATCGCCGTTCAGGGTCGCATCCCCGGCAATGTGAATGATTGGGAAATAGCTCCCGCACGGCTGGGTGGGGTTCATGCCGTCCCCCCAGTTCGTCAGGACGTTCTGGCTGCAGACGCCCCCCACCGAGACCGGCTGGATCTTGTAGTTCCCGCCCGACAACTGGAGGTTCGCGGCGGCGGCGAGCGACGCATAGCTGATGTCGCCGAACTGATTGAAGGTGCCACTGTTCACGCTCGAGTCCGGCTTCACGTGCGGATTACCGGACAGCTGGCCGGTCCGTTGGGTGTCAACCGCTGTCGAGGGGGGAACCCGGATGCCCGCCTTGGTCGTATCGCCGATCGTATCGCAATAGCTCGGATCCCAGCCCTGGGGGATGGTGTCACGGCCGTTCACGAGCGCGTTACCCTTGAGGCTCACGGCGCCTCGCGTCGTCAGCGCCGCGCCGATCTTGAAGTCCACCAAACGAATGCGGACGAGCTGGCCGAGGCGCTGCCGCGCGCCGCCACCCGCGACGCCGGTCTTCGTCTGCTTGTCGCGCGCGGTGATGTCGATCAGGTAGACCTGATCGTTCAGCCGGTACACGTAGCCCCCGAACACGCCGGAGCGGTCGGGCGTGAGGCTGTCGAAACCCGCCAGGTTGAGCGGGACGCGCACCGAATCACGCGGATAGATCGCCATCTTATTGAGCGACTGCGGCCGCCACAGACGGATGACTTCGTTTAAACCCATTTCGGCCGCGCCGAACGACTGCTGCAGGCGCTTCGTGTTCTCGGCGACCCGCTGCTCCTGCGTGCCGGCGAAGAAGGCGCCCGCGACCAGGGCCCCGACGACCACCAGGGCGAAGATCGCGATTGCGAGAGCCATACCGCGCTCGTTTCGATTCCGGTTCATACGACCACTCCTCCGATTCGCTCGAGGGCCCTGGACTGCTACCAGCGCCGGTTGTTCCGCAGCGCGACACGGACGGTCACGCTGTCGACGACGTTTGCACTGCCCGCCGCACTCGTCTGATTCCGTACCGGCTGCGCCGTGCGGGCGCGCAGCGTGAAGAGAATCGACCCGATGCGAACCCGATCGTTCGCCAGTGCGGGATTGAGCACGACGTTGTTCGTGTCGTTCAAGAAGGTGAATCGCAGGCCGTTCGAGAGCACGGGGCCTACGATCGGCTGGATCGCGTTGGCGCCGCGCGTCAGGCCGATGTACCACGAGGTGTCGCCCGCCGGCTGGTAGAGACTGTAGATCTGCGTAATGAACCCGCGCACGGGCGCGCCCTGATAGATCGCGTTCGTGACGTTCGGCGTCGCAAGCTGCGGCGGGGCAGCCACTTGCAGCATGCTCGCCGCGGCCGTGATCCGCAGGCCGGCAGCGCTGTTGTAGGGCAGGCCCGCCGGGCAGTTCTGGGCGTTCATGAAGGTGATCACGCCCCGGACCCAAGCATCATCCGCGCTCGTGCCCTCGTCGCCCTCGTAGCGAATCAGGATCGAATCGCCGAGGACCGGCGCACGTTCGCCCATCAACTTCTGGTTCATCACCGTGAAGATCAGGACCGGGTTGGTGACGGCGGGCAGGGGTCCGGTGACCGGCGCCGAGCAGATAATCCCCATCCAGCGCATCGCGCGGAACGTGACGCTCGTGGCGCTGGCGGCCGAGATGTCGCCTTCGGACGCGTCCAGCTCGCGCATGTCGGCGGGGAGGATCGTCGCCGCGGCGCGGATGTTCTGCTGCATGTCGATGCGCTGCGTCTGCGCCTCGTAGATACGCTGGTTGCTGACGAGCACGCGGTAGAGCGCCGCCGACACGATGCTCAGGAGCACGAGAGCGACGAGCAGCTCGACGAGGGTAAGACCGCGACGGTTTAGAGCAGGCATGGGACCCCCACCTCGAGTGTGTCGGTGCGCACGCGGTTCTTGACGGTCTTATAGGTCGTCACGATGCGAGCCCGGTAGTACAGATTGCCCTGGTCGGTCCACGTCCAGTTGTTGATCGCCACCCAGGTGCTGCCACGCATCAGCGTATCGGTGCCGTTGACGCGCTGCGCCGCGATGCAAGCCGCGGGGCGGAGCAGCTCCATCCGTTGCGCGGCAAAGGTCGCGGCGACGGCGGAGCGCTGGCCGCGCGCGATCATGCGCGTCACGAGGGCGGCTGTCGACACCAAACCGAGCAGCCCGACCGTGAGGACGACGATCGCAATGATGATTTCGACGATGGTGAAGCCTTGCTGGCCGTTGCGGGTCATTAGCGCACCACCTTCCCGACGGAATTGACGATGACCGAATCGCTGTAGGTGCTGGACACGAACTTGAGCGTCGTGCCGGCGTTGTTGTTCAAGGCGATGCCGTTCGGCATGTAGCGGATCGAATCGGTCGACGCCGTGAAGGTCACGTTGTAGCGGGCGGCAATGCGCTCAACGCTGCCGAGCGTGTCGAAACCCACCGTCGTGTTCGCCTTGCACACGGTGATCCAGACGGTGCCGCTCGTGCCCTGCGTGAAGTGCACCGACGCGGCGCAGCCACGTTGGACGGCGGCGGCACGAGCCTTCGCCAGGATCGTCCCGACCGACACGCGCGCCGAGCGCACGTTCTGCTTGAAGATGGCCCCGCGAATGCGCGGGATGCCAAGCGACGCGATGATCCCGATGAGGACCATCACGATCAGAATCTCGACGAATGTGAAGCCGCGTTGACGCATAACTCCTCCTGTCCGGGCCGTCCTAGTACACGATGCGTGCCGTGCCGCAAGTCATTAGATAACAATCATTTAGACTATCATGCCTGGCTCGTTAACTACTGCAAAATGCTGCACTTGTGCAAACCCCTGCACAACCACCCTCACTCCAATCCGTAGCGGCTCATCTTGTAGAACAACGTCCGCAAACTCACGCCCAGCTTCTTCGCCGCCTCTCGACGGTTTCCGTCGACCGCTTTCAGTGCGTCACTGATCGCTTGGGTCTCGGCCGCCTCCACGACATCGTTCAGCCTGCCGGCCTCACCCCCTGACCCCCTCTCCCCACTGCGGAGAGGGGGAACGACGCGGAAGTCTCCGGGCTCGAGCGCGTCCCTGTCCGTCAACACGACCGCGCGCTCAATCGAGTTCTCCAACTCGCGCACGTTGCCCTTCCACTCCTGCTGCTCGAGCCACAGGGTCGTCGCTTCGCTCAACGTGAGAGGCCGGCCGAAGCGCTGCGCCAGGCGAGCGACGAAATGTCGCGCGAGCGGGACAATGTCCTCGCGCCGTTCGCGCAGCGGTGGCAGCTCGATGGCCACGACGTTGATCCGGTAGAAGAGGTCTTCCCGGAATCGACCCACGGCCGCTTCCGCGGCGAGGTCGCGGGCCGTCGCGGCGAGGACGCGCACGTCGACCCGGCGCGTCTTCTGGTCCCCCACACGGCGGATCTCTCCCTCCTGCAGGACGCGCAGGAGTTTGGCTTGCAGCCCGACGGGCAACTCCCCGATTTCGTCGAGCAACAGCGTGCCGCCGCTGGCCTGGTCGAACAGCCCTGCCTTATCAGCGGTCGCCCCAGTGAAGGCGCCGCGCACGTGACCGAAGAGCTCCGACTCGAGCAGGCTCTCGGGAATCGCAGCGCAGTTGATCCCCACAAAGGGCCGGGCGGCCCGAGGGCTCGCGCGGTGTATCGCCCGCGCGATGACCTCTTTCCCCGTGCCGCTCTCCCCGGTGATGAGGACGGTGGTGCTGTGCTCGGCCACGCGCGCCACGAGGTCGAGCGCCGCCTTCATCGCCCGGCTCTCGGCGACGAGACCCCGCTCCGCCGGCCCAGTCGCGAGTTGGGCACGAAGCCCCGCCACGTCGTGGCGCAGGCGCTCGCGCTCCTCGGCCTTCCGCAAGGTGAGCACCACTTCGTCGGGTCGGAACGGCTTGGGGAGATAGTCGTAGGCGCCTTCCTTCATCGCGGCGAGCGCAGCGTCTTCGCCACCGTAGGCGCTCATCATGATCACGAGGGCATCGCCGCCGCGGCTCCGATAGGACCGCAGGAACGCGAGGCCGTCCATCTCCGGCATGCGCACATCGCACAGCACCAAGTCGAAGGACTCGGCGAGCGCGCGGTCCAGCGCCTTCTTGCCGTCGCTCTCGGCGGTGACGGCGTAGCCAGCGTCCGAGAGCAGGAGGCCGAGGGACTGACGCAGTCCCGGCTCGTCGTCGACAACGAGGACGGTCTTCATGAGCCCTCACCCCCTGACCCCCTCTCCCCGTCGGGGAGAGGGGGAACGGCGGGAAAGAACATCTTGAAGACTGCTCCTCCTTCCCGAGCGCTATCCACCCAAACCACGCCTCCCATCTCATCCACGCTGCGAGCGACGATCGCCAGGCCGAGCCCCGTGCCGCGCCCCGGTTCCTTGGTCGTGAAGAACGGCTCGAACACTTTGTCGCGGTCTTCGGGTGCCACACCGGGTCCCGAGTCCGCAACGAAGAGCAGGGCGCCGAGCTGCCCTGCGGTGAACTCGACGCGAGACGGCCGGCGCTCCGGGACGCGAGGGTGGGCGGTCTGAGCGGAGTCGCTGGAGCGTTTGGGGGACGCGTGGCCAGGCTCGTAGGCCCAGCGGCGCGCGCCGACGACGATCTGGCCGTCGGGGGCTGCGTCAACCGCGTTCAGCACCAGGTTCACGAGCGCTTGCTCGAGCACGTGAGCGCGGCCGAGGATCTGGGGCACGTCGTCGCTCACATCCACCTCCGCGCGGACGGCACGGAAGGCCCCTTGGGCCTTCAGGAGGTCGAAGGCGCCTGCGGCAACGGCGGCGGCGTCCACCGGTTGGAGGGCGTCCTCGTGTGGACGGGAGTAGTCAAGAAGGCTGCGGATGATGAGGTCGATGCGCTCCAGCTCGCGGGCGATTCCGGTCGTCAGCTCCAGGTCGGCCCCGCGGCGGCGGAGGACTTCGACGTAGGTCCCGACGGCGCCGAGGGGATTCCCGACCTCGTGCGCGACGCCGGCGGCGAGCCGGCCGATGCTGGAGAGCTTCTCCGAACGGACGAGTTGGCTCTGGGCGTCGAGGAGCCGGTCGGTCATCCGGTTGAGCCGCTCGGCGAGGGTCGCAAAATCGCGGGTATCGGCGTCGGGGGCGCGGGATTCGAGGTTGCCGTCTGCCACGGCGTCGGCGGCGGCGACCACGCGGTCGAGGGGTCGGAGGACGAGGCGGTTCACGAGGCCGCGGCCGTACAGGATGAAGATCGCGACCTCGAGGACGACGAGGGTCACAATCATGGCGACGCCTTGATCCGGAGCAAGAGCCAGCGCGAGGAGCGACGTAGCCACGCCGACGAGCAGGGCGAAAGCCGCGAGGAACGACATGTAGAAGAGGAGCTCCGTGCGGAGCGCCGGTTTAGGCCGCATGCAAGAATATGCACTACGGGCCGCAGGACGCAAAAAGACGCCCAAAAAAAGAAGCGGCGGGGATTGCTCCCCGCCGCCCTCACCCCGTCGCCTTGAGGGTCACTCGCCTAGCCTATCGCCGAAACTAACGCGCGTTATCGAGATCACGCCCGTAGGGAGTACCAGGCGTTCGGTAGTACACAAGTGAGGCCCGCTCAAGTCCGCGTTCGTCATTCAGACGAGCAAGGAGTGCGTTTAGCGCCGCTAGCGTCGCCCCCGGATCGGGAACCTGCACTATGTACTCACGCCGCCCGGGAACCCCACCAATCACCGTCGCATGGTATCGGGCAAAGACAGTCCGTACCGTGACACCGCTGGTCGAATCGTCGAAGACTATGCCTACGACGTTCCGATAGTAAAGGAGCTCGGAACGAGAATGCGGTGGATCCTCTACAGTGAACGTCGAATCGCCGGGAAGATCCAAGGAGGCAGGGATCGCCGGACGGGTATCATCCCCTTGCACGGCGATCGTTTCCCCCCCCGTACGTCCCGCTGATCGGCAGCCTATAGGCGTCCAAGCCAGCCAAGCACCGACGAGGACATACCCCACCATTTCACAGCGCGACCTCACTCGCATGTTCCCTCCAAGGCCAAGAGCGCCTCTTGGCACGCTCATCGTGCGTCGAACCATTCCAACACTAAGGGGACGGTCGAGCAACCGGCGACACGGTTCCCTGTCCCTCCAGCCCGCGGCAGGCATCGTCGGTCGGTATGCTGTACCGTTGAGGAGCGGTCGCCACCCCCGCCCGCCACACTATTGAACACCCGGATACAACCTGCGGCTGCGATACGGTGTGAAACCAAGGCGCTTGGATGGAACCTGGGATCGGCTCAAAAACGTAGTCCTGGGTCATGCTCGCCTCTGCCCCTACGAACTGCGCACCGTCCTCCGCTTGAGCGATCCAGTACACCTGACGCCCTGGAACGGACCAGAGGACTTGATCATTCCCGTTGGAGATACTGATCGCGTGCACATCTGTGTGGTCCGTCGTGGTCCGATAGGAGACCGTGATGCAATCCCCGACCGCACCCTCCCAGGGACATCCAGAGTACGAGGAATTCAGCGTCGCGTCCGCAAGAAGCGTCACAGCGACGAATACCTTGTCACCCACGGGCGAGTAAGCGTATCGCCAGTCGGCCACCGTATTACTGCCTGTGAACACGGAATCCCTACAGTCGCCCGGAATGACGTCGCACGCCCACGACGCGGACACAGGGAGTGCCACGTGGATCGTCTTGATTGTAGTTGGTGCGCCCGTGCCCTGACGGATGAGCACCTGTAGGTCCACAAACCCATCCCCGTAATGCGGCAAGACCTGCACGGAGCTATCGCGGTCGTGCGACAACTGAAAGAGAGACAGGAACGTTCCCCCATATGGCGTCGTTGCCGTATCTTGGGTTTCCACCCACTGGCCGAGCCTGAGTTCGAACGCGCGGTCCCCTGACGACGCCGACACCTCCAAACGACGACCACCGTGACGCACATTGACGTACGCAGCGCTCTCCCCCAAGGCCGTGAGCTGCTCCGTCGAGGGAGGGGCAGTGTCTCGTTGTGCCCACACAGTGCCGCCAGCAACCCATGTGCGGTTGCCACAGAGCGAGATGCCCGGACGCTCGCTTGCTAGGAGCGTGAGCGCACCGTATGCGTCGAGCTGGTACGCCCTCTCCGGCGCGCCTGCTACCGGTGGCGGGCGGCCGATTTGACCGGTCTGCGGGTTCAGCCTGGGCTGACTGTCGCCCCGCACGATGTAGCTCTTAACTTGGGCAGCAGTGAGAGTCGGATCCATTGCCAACAGCAGTCCCGCGACGCCGCCGACGTATGGCGCGGAGAAGGACGTGCCACTCACAAGCCAGGTCCCAGCAGCAAAGTCCGCGGTATTCGCCAAGGTCAGAATACTTGTGGCGGGTGCCAACACCGTCGCACCCGTCCAATAGTTGCTGCCCGTCCAGAACGCACCCGTATCGTCCGTACCACCCACGAAGATGATACTGTTCGCATAACCTGACGAGTACAGTTCCGCAGCGGCTCTGTGCAAAGCATGAAGCCGTGTATTCTGCGTCTGTGCGAGTTGATCGAGTGTGAGGGTCAGCCCTGGTTGATTGGGTGTCTGGCCAGTTGCTAGCACGAGCAGCCCTCCGGCATCCAAGTATGCCTGCATCGAAGCTTTGAGACCCGCCACGTGTGCATCCTTTCGGACGTCACCAATACCGTGCGAAATGACCAGAACTCGCACGCCTCGAGCAACCGCGTCTCGCATAATCCCGTCGAACAATCTCGAGAGGTCTGGGAATACCCACGTATCGCGGCTGTAGCTGTACATTACGAGTCCCGACTGCCAGAGAACCCCTGTGATCATCGCGTCGTTGTTCCCAGTCGCCGTCAACACTCCCGTCACGCCCGTCCCATGAGAACGGTAAAACGTATCTGAAACGATTCTCGCGTCGGGTGGCGGAGGGGCGGAGAGCGGCGGAGGCAGAACGCGAAGACCGACGAGATCGGGCTGATTCCCGTCAAACACGAAATCCACCACACCTACGGGCACCCGCGCTTGCGTGTATGCGCCGGTCTCGCACCCCCACGCCAACGGCGCGCGAATCGCTGTCAGGGCCCTTGTTCCGTCTGTCGACGCGAACCAGTCGCCTCGCTTCATGCCGGGTCCGTCATTCGGATGGCGCCAGTACAGGCTGCCAGGGGTTCTGTAGTAAACAGGAGACGCCTGTTTCACCCCGGGTTGGTCATGCACAGCAGCCACTAGAGAATCCAGGGCCGACAGCGTGGATCCTGGGTCCGGCACCTGCACAACGTACTCACTCAGTCCGGGAACGCCGCCAATCACGGTCGCATCATATCGCGCGAATAGATCACGGACCGTCACGCCGCTTGTGGAGTCATCAAAGACAATCCCCACGATGTTGCGATAGTACAGCAAGTCGATGCGAGCGTAGGGCGGATCCTCCACGGTAAGGCTCGAATCACCCGGAAGGTCCAAGGAAGTGGGAATCGGTGGTCGACTGGTGTCCGCAGGCGCGGGGCCCCTCACCGTGAAGTTGTCAATCCTCGGACTCCCCGCCCCCGCCGCCTGCGCCCCGATGAAGTTGAACGCCACCCGCTTGTGCGTGCCGTCGCGGTAGTCTTGAGTCAACGTGACCGCGCTGCCGATGTTCGTCCGCGTGCCGCCGCCGGCTGGCTCCCACCAAGTCTGCACCTGCAGCCCGGACACAGAGACGCCAATGCGTTTCGAACTATCGGTCGCAAGGGGAAAAGCACTGTCGAGAATGATCGACTGCGCGAACGAAAACGCCTTCGTGCGGATGAGTCTCACCTGAACCGTCGTGGCGGCGGTGCGCGTAAACGCAACGTAGACCCTGTCCTGAGGGGGGTTTGCGCCCGATTGCGCGAGGAACTCCAGTTGGACGTACTCACCCGGGGCATCGACGGAGCCGCGCTTGTAGTCCGTCGAGAGATCGAACGAGTCGTCGATCACGTCCGTGGCGATGGCCATCCGCCAGTTGTTCCCGTCAGCCCCCGACACCAACTGCGCCGTATTCCCCTGGATCTTAATCTTGTTGGTGAACCCACCACTCAAGGTCCAAGCCTGCCCGGTTTCAGCCGTGTGCGTCGTGATGTTGGTGACCTTCGGCATCCGTAAAGCTATCGTTGACCAACGTGGTGTCGGCACCTTCCAGCAGCATCGGACGTCCGACATCGTCAGGCGAGGAAGTAACACGGTCCGACTGACACGCGAGCACCAGGATGGCGAGCGTCCACAGAACGGCTCGGTAGATCGATTGCGGTTTCATCGCGCCCCCTAACGTTGCGGAAGGTCTCAGCGAAAAACGGTAGGCGGTGTTTGCCCAGGGCGCTATGACGCTTGGGGCACGCTGTGCTGCATCCGTGCAACACCTTGCGCGCGACTGACAAACCTGTCGACCTTCCGTCGCGCCCTCCACTGCATGACGGCTGGGGATTCCCAATGGCTTCCGCGTGTGTGCTGGTGGTGGGCGCGCTCTACTGGATCTCGCCCACGAGCCGCCAAATACTTCGCGAGTTAGCGGCGTTCCGTCGCATCGGCGCGGACCTGCTCGCTCGGCGAGTGGGCCTGCGGAATCGGTACGAGTGCGCTCGCGCACTCGCGCGCGACGGTCTCCCGACCCTGCAGGACCTGCGGGCGTGGATGAACCTGATGGATTGGGTGCTCGAGTGGGAGCTCGGCCGGAAGGCGCTCTATCAAATCGTACTTGCTGAAGGGCTGGAGCCAGCCGCGTGCTACCGCACCGTCAAACGCCTGACGGGCCTCACGTGGCGGACCGTTCGGTCTCGCGGCATCGTGTCCGTGCTGCAGGACCTGCGGTCGCGCTGCATGCCCCCGACGACCGATCGACAGAGGAGAAAAAAAGAAGCGGCGGGGATTGCTCCCCGCCGCCCCCCTGCGTTAGGCCAGAAGCCTTACGCGCACTTCGGCTCGCCCTCTTTGTTAGCCGGGGCCAGCTGCGTCGAACCAACGTAGATCGCGCAGGTCTTGGTGGTCGTGGTGTGCGAGACCGTCGCGGTGAAGCCGTCAGCCGTCACGGTGATCGTGGGGCCGAGGACGCCGCTCG
>Ga0193727_1000062_pt1 | contig 31119 bp, 37 predicted proteins | sample H2c2metaG_FD_143051 | JGI IMG/M metagenome (GOLD analysis project Ga0193727, IMG submission 143051) | Soil microbial communities from a riparian zone of the East river system, Colorado, United States - H2c2 | ecosystem: Environmental > Terrestrial > Soil > Riparian zone | place: USA: East River...
CGTACGTCGGCGGCCCCTCCGAGACGACAGCTACGCCGAGCGGCTCGAGCGCCTTGAGGAAGAACGCTTTGCTCGCTGCATAGTCGCTGACTCCGAATTTAACGTGATCAAACATGAGTTCTCCTGAAGTGTGTGGACCTGCGCGAGGCCTAACTAGAATTAGACTGCAACCTGCAATCTATTTCTGCCTCGATAGAGGCAGTTTGCCGGAAAACGCGCAGGACGGCAACCTCTTTTTGAGGCAAGACCAGCACCCTAAAATTTCTATAAAAAACTATATGTCAGGCAAAATCGAATCGCTATTGCCAGCAGGATCGCAACGCCATTTTCGGGCAAGAATCATGCCAGATAAGATCTCAATTGCTATATGTCATATCAAAAATTTTGTGCTGATGCGTTTCCCGTTAGGGAATCCAAATATCGTACGTCCGCGGTGTTAGTTTGAAAGCCAGTGGCAATTCAATAACGATTGGCCCTCTTCGGAGCCGCCATTTACGAAGCGTGCCTACTGCGACCCGATCAAACGTTGGGTCTCCCGAACTCTTTAGGATTTTTACGTCTTCAACTTTCCCATTTTTGCCAACGTGCAGCTCGTATTTTCCGTCACCCTGTTTATCGGTCCAGGGCGGATACAACGGATACCTTGGATTCGGCCCATTGAGAACCGTGCCTTTTCCTAAAAAAGGGGCCAGCATCTCATCCATGTTTCTTTTATACGCTACTGCCAATTCAGTAATGACGGAGCCTCCCATCGTGAACCTGATTGGAATCCTGACCATCGCGACCGTACCTGGCTTAAATTGCCATCGTCGGAATGCGTTCAGCGCTGCACTGTCAAGAAGCTGGTAGCCCGTGCTTGTCGCCATTTCGGCGTTTGTCACGAGACCCGTGTTGGGATCGACCATTACGATTGCCACACCTGCACCCGTCTGCCGCCGCGCCCGGGCCTCATACGGGTATTGGGGTCTCGGCGCGTATATGGCCAGTGCCTTCACACCACCAACTTGCTGTGTTTGATCCGCGGGGAAGCCGTGATGCGTCGGCGCGTGAATCAGCAAAAGTATCAGAACAATCTCACAAATCGGAGTGCGCATTTTTTTGGGCCAAGGTCGACTACAAAAACAAAATCCTCGCCCGCCACCCAGCACAATCTATGCCCGATAAAATCTCACTTGCTATATGTCAGATCGAATCACCGTCGGCTGCAAGCCAGGGTTGGGCAGCAGCTGAATTTCAGATTGGCCTCATCACTACCACCCACAGGGCTATCCCCAGGCCGAAGATGATGTGATTGAACAGGCTTACGCGAGCCAGATGAGCATCACCCGGCGCATCCCGTCCCAGCCAGCCCATCCCCTGTGATGGGAACATGAGAAACCAGGGGAAGACCGTGGTGGCCGTTCCGTAGAGGATGGCGTTGAGGGCTGTCGGCGTCGCGTGCGCCACCACCAATAGGCCAAGGTACACAAGGGCCAGCACGATGCCGATCAAATAGTGCGCGGCTAATCCCCAGACTAGTTCTCCTCGCAATGGCGGCGTCTGCAGGATGTCCGTGTGCCTGAACTTGCCTCGCAAGAGGTAGCCGATCCAGCGTCCGATCAAATCAGGACCGGTTCGGCGCGGCCCCCGGCCGGCGATGCCGAGCCGGAGAGCGATCCCGGCCACGACGTCCATGGTGACGGTGGCAAGGATACCCACAATCAGGCCAACAATGAACGCACGGCTTTCCATCGTACCGCACCTCCGCCCTTACTGGTCAGGCTGCTGCCCAACGAGATGGAGCTGAGCCACCGCTGGCGGCTGCGAGCGTGGCAAACTCGGGGAACTGTTCCATGAAATTAAAAGTGGACGTCACATCGTCCAGCGGTTGGCTCCAGCGATTGGTTAGGTGTCACGGGTGAATCGCGCAACAAGATGAGATGCGGCCCCCAACGCGGGCCCTCGATAAATCGCTTCGCAGCGCTCGATCTCCAAATCTTTTTGCGCGAGTGCATCTGGCGCCCAATACTGTCGAACATCGCCGATGGGTAGATCATCTGTCTCGCTATCGATGGCGACAAAAGTGGTGAGATCCGGATCGCGCTCATCCAGCCCAGCATGTCCGCCGCAAAACCGCCGAATCTGCCGCGCCCCTGCGATGATACTGATGCGGCCGTCGAGAATCGCCTGCGCCACTTGCGCAACGTTCTGCTCAACCGTGCCGGAGTTGGTATCGGGTAGCGACATGGCATCTAACGAGAACAAGATGAGCGACGGCGGACGAGAGCGCGCGTTGCTCGGAGTCGGAGTGTGGAAGTCATCTCAAAAGTGGAGCGTACAGCGGTCCGCCGTTCGCTCCATCGCATGGTTAGGTTTCATCGGGTTTTTGTCGGAGCAACTTGTCAGGTATCTTTGTCAGCACTTCCGTCGCGCGTTCGCTGAGTGATTCAAGATTCGGGCATTTGGCGCCAAGATAGGTTAGTGCATCTAAGGCAGTTATGGCACTCTGCAACATCACGCGGCTTGCTTCGGGATCTATTAGCTCATCCAGGCTACCGCTGATGGCTTCCAAAAGCCCATGTGTATAGTGACTGAAGCCTCGATAATGGCTGTCATAATATGCTTCGATTCCAATCGCTTTTGCGGCGTCATATGCAGTGAGTGGGGTGCTATCTTCGAGGTTTTCAGTTCCAAACTGCAGCGCGAAACGGTCTCTGAACGCCGTCCATTCGGCTCGTTTCGGTATCGGCGTATAGGGAAGATCATGTCGTCGAGCGACCGAGGAAAACCATTTGTCTAGTTCCTTATTGTCCGCCATGAGGGCGCGATGCAAAAGCTGGGGCTTCGCGCGAACAGCGCGTAGTTTCAGCATCGTTTCGAGGGCCGGTCTGACTAAAAGACGTGCGCCATCCAACCGGTCTTGCCCTCGTAACACTATGAATGCATCCAAGGTGTCATGAATGTGTTTCGCGGCGTAGAAGTAATACATATCCTCCATGCGCTTCGTCAGGTGCTTGCCGAGCGAGTTCAAGCCATTCGCGATAACCGGTTCAATATCGCAAAGGAGCGTCATAGTCACTCGTTCGGAATGCGTTGGGGGTAGTTCGGTGGACATCGGATTCGCCGTCACAAATGCGACCTAACGAGAACAGCTGAGCGATCGCTGCCGACAGCGAGCCTGGCTGCAACTGAAACGGTTTTATCATGTAAGACTGAACGTCACGCCGGGCAGCGATTCGCTCCAGCGCTTGGTTAGACGCATTGCGTAGTAACTTCACTGCGGTGCCTTACTAAGCTCTTCTCTCAATACGCTCGACTTTGGCTTGGTGACTTCGATGAACTCAAGAATCTTTTGCCGCTGCGGAGCGTGCGACTGCCATGGACGGTGGTAAAAACTCGCGACCTCATGTGCCAAGATCGCCTTCGCGTGCTCGGTGTCGCCAGCTTCGAGCTTCGTAAGCACTGCTAGGCTGAGCATGCAACTGTATTCCTGTCCGTGCTCGAGGGTAGTCATGTGCTCAGGGATCGCTGCTCGAAGGACTCGCATGTAAAGTGAAGCCATCACCGATGCCCCAATCGCCGCGCCGACGACGGCAGCTGCGAACCACGCGAGGTAACGTTTCATGCGTCTAACGAAAGGGAGCTGAGCCACCACTGGCGGCCGCGAGCGTGGCAAACATGGGGAACCGTTTCATAAATCAGACGTGGACTTCACAGCGGCCAGCGGTTGGCTCGAGCGATTGGTTAGATGTTGGGCGTGATTTCATCGTGCGCTACCGCTGCCGACAAAAGAGCCAAAAAAAACTATCGCGCCACTAACGATGAGAATGATTGCGATCCAAAGCAGGGAACCGGTATCCGACAGAATTGCGAAGCCGCTGCCGTAGCTCTGAGGGCTCCTCCCAATGCTTGGCAAACAAAGCAACCCGAATCCCACAAGGGCGATTCCGATGATCCTGATCCAGTGACGAAAGGTCATGACATCGAATAGGCCAGCTTCATCTAACGAGACCAAGCTGAGCGACGGCCACCTGGGGCGCGCTTCGCTCGATTGGAAAAGATTTTAGCCACGCAGAAGGTGAATGCAAAACGGGTGGCCGTTCGCTCCAGCGCTTGGTTAGACTGACGGCATCTTCGCACGGTGTATGACTTCTGCTGGATGTTTCTTGTGCATGGAAATCGAAAAGCGACCTGCGATGCACTCAAACATGCTGTCATGAAACGTGATAATAAAGTGTCGTCCACCGCCAAAATCGAGATTGGCAAGACGCTCCAGGCTACGAATCCAGGAAGAATGGTGGACCTCGAACGCTCCATAAATGTCCAAGCCGCGCGAATGAAGCGGATGAGAGTGTACGTAATCGACGTGAGGTGGCCCGAAATAGTGCGCTGTCGGTACGTCGAATGTGACTAACGCGACTGCATCGTCCTGCGCATAGACGTAGTAAGCGAGCCGGAGCGCGTACTCACTCGCGAACAATGAGGGCTCGCCAGCGCCAGCTGTAGGCTTGGGGAGATCAGGCACCGCGACCACGGAATCTTTCTCATCAATGGAATACATTGCACGCGAGTCGGTCTAACGAGAATTCGACGGGAAAATCCCGCCTTTAATTACGGGTTTTTCCGGCCTAATCCACTTGCTTTCGCTCATGGAGCCCAGAAAAATGCCGGACATGACGGCGATGCTATCCGATAAATCCAGCCAGAACAAACCCAAACTCCTCGACCAGGTTCGCGACGTCATTCGGCTAAAACATTTCAGCATTCGAACCGAGCAAACTTATATCCACTGGATCCGGCGCTTCATTTTGTTTCATCATAAACGGCATCCGCGCGACATGGCGGAAACGGAGGTGACTGAGTTTCTGACTCATCTCGCGCGTGATGGCGGAGTGGCCGCTTCGACACAAAATCAGGCGCTGAGCGCACTGCTTTTCCTCTACAAAGAAGTGCTCAAACAGGAGATCGGCTGGCTCAAAGGCGTGGAACGCGCGAAAAGACCCATGCGTTTGCCGGTTGTTCTGACTCGCGACGAAGTGCACAAGATTCTCGCGAACCTTCACGGAATTCATCGCCTGATGGCAGGATTGCTGTATGGGAGCGGTCTGCGCCTGATGGAATGCGTCCGTCTACGTGTAAAGGATATCGATCTTGGCTATTTGCGAATCACGGTGCGCGACGGCAAAGGCGCTAAAGACAGGGTGACGATGCTACCAGCAAATCTGGCCAAATCATTGGAACGGCACCTGCAAAAGATCAAAATCCAGCATGACGAGGACTTGGAAGCGGGTTTCGGCACCGTGTATCTGCCGGGCGCGATCGAGCGCAAATCGCCAAATGCAGCCAGCGACTGGGCCTGGCATTACGTCTTCCCGTCATCGCGCCTGTCGATCGATCCTCGTGCCCGAAATCATGGGGGCAAACTGGTCAAGCAACGCCATCACACGGGCGAAAGTCTCTTGCAAGATGCCATTAAAAAAGCCGTGCGCGCTGCAGATATTTCCAAAGTAGCGACGTGCCATTCGCTGCGCCATTCATTTGCCACTCATTTACTCGAAAATGGGTACGATATTCGCACGGTACAGGAACTCCTGGGGCACAAAGACGTGAGCACCACGATGATTTATACCCATGTGCTCAACAAGCCGGGCCTCGGCGTAAAGAGCCCGCTGGATTGAGAAATTCGCAAACCAGGGAGGCGCCATTTGCAGCACCGGGGCCGCCCGCATACAGGCGGGCGGGCAGCGCGCTCTCCGGAACCTTTACGATGATTTGTATTTCACCGAGCAACCGTATGGCTTGGTCTGTGGATTCGAAACCGGTTTGCCGGCCAACGATTCTTCCAGCGCGGCTTTGACGTAATTGGTTGAGCTGGGAATATCGGCTGGATTCGGCGTGGCTTTGCTGTCGATCGCGCCTTGATAAACGATTTTTCCCTCGGGATTGATGATGACCATGTTCGGCGTGTTCTTCGCCCCATAAGCGCGGCCGACTTTGCCGTCTGTGTCGAGAAGTAACGCAGTCTGATGGGTCTTCCATGAGCTGGTTACTTTCTCAGCTTGCTCAGGCGTGAGATTCCCTTCCAGCCCGGGCGCGCTGGAATCGATGGTCAGCCAGGCAACACCTTTGCCGGTGAATTCCTTTTGCAGATTCTGCATGTTGCCGCCGCCGTAGTGTTTTTTCACGAACGGACATTCCGGGTTAAACCATTCGAGCACGAGGTACTTGCCTTTGTAGTCTACGAGCGAATGCGTTTTGCCTTTTGCGTCAGTAAGCGAAAACTCCGGCGCGGCACTGCCAACCTGAGGCGCATCCAACGCGAAAGCCGCAGTGGCAACGAATGATGTTAGAATCGTGAGGATCGTTTTTGTGTTCATAGATTGATTAGAAGCTCAAATGCTTAAGATGGTTCAAATTTGTCTGGAGTAACACCTTGGCAAGGAACGGGAGAAATACAAATCCTGGAATCGAGGCAATGACGAAGTTATTGCGAGGCGACCGTGCGCGACGCGGCTTCGAGTTTTTCCAAGACCATGCTCTTGGTGAGCAATTCCGGGAATACAATCGGATCTCCCGCTTTTCCAGGATAGAGCACGTAGAGCGGCACGCCTGGACGGCCGAATTGCCGCAATAACTTCGTGATCACCGGATCGCCATTGGTCCAATCGGCTTTCAATTTTACGATGGCATGGCGCTGAAACGCCTCTCGCACGGCGGCGCTCTCGAGCACATTGGCCTCGTTGAATTTGCAAGTAAGACACCATGCCGCCGTGAAATCGACAAAGACCGTGCGACCTTGCCCCAGTTCAGCCTGCAACCGCTCGGGTGTGAATGCCTGCCAGTCACCGTGGAGCTGTGAATCGACCGAAGCAATCGTCGCCGACTGAAACTTGCCACCAATGAAGTAAATGCCACTTCCTAGGACGAGGACGAGCATGAGCACGAGCACAGCCGCTCTTTTGCGGGCCGATGCCGTGGGAACGATGAACGCGCCTTTCATCCAGCAGGCGACTCCGATGATTAACAGAAAGCAGCTGGCCCAGATCGCGCCTTCGAGACCGCGCTGCGCGCCGAGCACGTAAAGAAGAAACAGCAACGTGGCTAGGAGCAGAAATCCCATGAATTGCTTCACATGCACCATCCACGGGCCCGGCTTGGGCAGAAAACGCAGCCAGGCCGGTTGCGCGCAGAGCAGCAAATACGGCGCGCTCATCCCGGCGGCAATCGCAACGAACATCGCCAATATGATCAGCGGAGGCTGGGCAAAGGCGAACCCGAGCGCTGTTCCTAAAAAAGGCGCAGTGCATGGCGTCGCGAGGACAGTCGCGAAAACTCCCTGGAAAAATGAGCCCACATCGCCGTGCGCCCCTGTCCAGCCAAGCAGACCGCTCGTGGCTCTTTGCGGCAGCGCAATTTCGAACACTCCGAAGAGATTCAGCGCAAAGACCAGAACGACGACGCTCAACACGAGAACAAAATACGGATTCGTAAACTGGAAACCGCCCCAGGTGATATCATGGCCGGCGATTTTGAGGCCGATCAAGAGCAGTGCCAGACCTACGAACCAGGCAAAAATGCCTCCGGCAAAAGCAATCCCGCTGCGCAAAATTTTGCCCCGGCTTTGCCCGGCGTGCTGAATGAATCCGAAAATTTTGAGCGAGATGACCGGCAATACGCACGGCATCAAATTCAAAATTATTCCCCCGAGGAATCCGAAGAAGAGAAACGTAAGAACGCCACCCGCCGGAGGCGGACTGGTGGCTGATGCCACCGGGGTCCCAGCAACACGCCACGCGCCACGATCGTTGTCGTTTTCCCGCTGGCCGAAGACCACGAGGCCGTTGATGGATGATGAGTTGCCAGTCTCAATCGAAATGCGAAAGGTGACTTCGGTTCCATTTCGGGATTCGACCCTGGGATGGCCCACGACAACGCCGCCTTCCGGGAACGGAAAGAAATCCGCGACAGGATATTTCACCAATGTTTCGCTCGTTACCGTGAAGAAAAGATCTGCACCCGCTCGACGCCAATTTGTGCTCACCGTTTCTGAGCCGGGCATATCTTGCGGCAGCAGGCGACGAAACCGCGCGAAAAGGTCCGTATTCGCCGGCATGCCCGCTGCCGATACCGGCAGCGCAACCTGCACGCTCGCGTTTCCCGGGATGCAGATTTTTTCGCAAACGAGCCAGTTTGCCTCCGCGGCAAGCGTCGCCCCGGAATCGCTGATCGAAGCTGGCGGCGTAATCTCCTGCATGAGCAGGACTTCATCGTGATATCCGTAAATCTGGATATCACCGGGCTCGCTCAGTTTAAGCGGAATTGGCCACTGGATTTCGCCGACCTTCCATCCTGGCGGCAGCTTCCATTTCAGCTCGGTAGGAATTCCGGCGTCGCCCGGGAATTTCCAATACGTGTGCCAGCCGGGAGCCATTCGAAGCAGCAAACCGACAGTAAAAGGTTTCCCGGGAACAACTGCGTTTGTGTCCGCCAGGAGTTCGGCTTTGACGAGCTGCTTTCCCTCGTAAGTCTGGCTCCAGGCCAGCGGGCCGAAAGCGAAGATCGACAAGCACCCGATCGAGTACGCGGCAAGTCGCGATATCGATATCATTCCATTACTTAGCATTCGAGGAAGTTCGCGGCAATCCGTCGCGGTAGGCCACGATTCGCTACGGCGACTGCCGCAACTTACGGAACGATGAAGATCTTATTCGTCCACGGATCCTTTGCTTTGCTGCCAGATGCGAAACCGCTTACATCGACATACCTTTCGCTCGAATCGAACGGACTAATCACGTATCCGGGCTTGCCAGCAACCAATTTGGCAGTTGGAAAATCGGCTTGCCGTGAGGAAGCCTGCGAGGAAGACGACGGTTTTGTTTTTGACTGCGTTGTCTGCTTGCGAGCTACCCGCGGAGCAGCAGTTGACGGCGGACTTGAGACTCTGTCGCTTTCAATCCGCGGTTGCTGTTGCCGCGCCGAAGCCACCTCTGATTCCGCTACCGGGCGGCCCGGCTGAGTAACGTCGGATTCAATTGTCCCTGTTGAATTGGCGTCCGTGGTTGATGTATCGCCTCGGTTTCGTCGTAAAGCGTAGTGCACCGGCGCAGTGGCAACACGATATGTACCGACTGCCACATCGCGAGTCACATGATATGAAGTGACCGCGACGTCGCGGGTGGTTCCGCAACCGACTAGCAAAACGGCCCCTAATAATGAAGTTCGCGCCAGCATTTTCATTCTATTTTCCATACAGATGTGCCTCGACCACTGTCCGTTCAATGATTTATCGTAATAATATCGGCGATGAAATCGGAGATGGCCTTGTCAGTTGTCGACCACGAACACATCAAACGATAAATATCGGGCTCGACGAACTTGTAAAAACGCCAGCCACGGGATTGGAGATACCCCACGAGTTGCTCATTCATCCGGACAAAGACCGCATTTGCGTCCACGGGGAAGACAATTTCGATCTTTGCCTCGTTTCGGAGGCGGTCCGCAAGATGGCGCGCCCTGCGGTTGGCATGCTGTGCGTTCCGCAGCCAGACGTCATCCGTTAAAAGACCAAGCCACGGCGCGGCCAGAAAACGCATTTTTGAACCGAGCTGTCCCGCCTGTTTCACGCGATAATCGAACTCTTGTGAAAGCTTCTTTTCGAAAAAGATCACCAGCTCTCCAGCGGCCGTGCCATTTTTTGTTCCGCCGAAGCAGAGAACGTCAATGCCAACCTCCCACGTGATTGTTTTCGGCGCGCAACCAAGCGATGCGACTGCGTTGGCAAAGCGGGCGCCGTCCATGTGGAGAAACATGTTGTGTGCATCCGCAAACGCGCCGATGGCCGCGATTTCGTCGCGCGTGTAAACCGTTCCGAACTCTGTCGCCTGGGCAATACTGATCGCGCCCGGCTTGTGCGAGTGCAGATCGGTCTGCCGTCCGACTACCGCTTCTGCCTGTCCGATGTCGATCTTTCCAACGGATCCGCCAATCAGAAGCAGCTTCGATCCTTTCGTAAAAAATTCCGGCGCGCCACATTCGTCAGTCTGAATATGGGAATATTGATGACAGATCACGCTATGGAATGATTGGCAGAGTTGGGCGAGCGACAACGCGTTTGCGGCCGTGCCATTGAAGACGAAATAAACATCGCAATCGGTCTCGAAGAGTTCGCGGACGCGATCGCATACCCGCGCCGTCCAACGGTCTTCGCCGTAGGATGGTGCTTCCTTTACGTTCGCCTCTTCCAGTGCTGCCCAAGCCTCTGGGCAGATCGCCGCGGTGTTATCGCTTGCAAACTCATAACGCCCGGTCCCGGAATCCATTTCGCCTGTTTGCTACGCGAGTTCTGGTTCTCGATCAATCACGACCACAAGCATTTGCAAGAATGCCGAAGCCTTCATGGCTCGCGGCGCTTGCGGCCAAAGAGGTTGCCTGACAGATCCGAGCCCTGGGCCTCCGGAATCCGCCAGGCAAATCTCTTCCACTTGCTCCCCGAAATTATGCGCGACAGCCTCATGTATTGTTTCGAACATGGATCGCAAATTGAGCGTATGCGGCGGCAACTAATTGATATCGTCAACATAGATTCCTTCCGCTTTGCCGAACGCATCGCGACAGACTAGTTTCGCTAATGAGGTCGCTCCAAAGCGAGATCGAGCAACATGGCAGACGCATTCTTCGCTTGGTTGATCAACATCCTGAGTCGCTTTTCAGCAAGGCCGGCTTTTATCAACGGCTAATGGCGCTTTCGATGCGCGATGAGCAGTTCAAATTACAGTTGTTTCGTTTTGTAGATGTTCTTCCATCCCTCCAGAGGTCCAGCGAAATCGTCGAACACCTGGAAGAATATTTCGCCGATGTGCGCGATGGCTTTGCGCCTTTTGTTCACACCGGGATTCGTCTTGCGCGCGTGGCTCCATGGCTCAGCGGACGTGTTCTGCGCTGGAACGTTTCGGGAATGGCGCACCAGTTCATCGCAGGAAAAGATTCAAACGACGTGGTGAAGACATTGCGCAAGCGTCGCGCGCAGAAAATCGGGTTCACTGTCGATCTCCTGGGAGAAGCGGTCGTCAGCGAAACCGAGGCCGACGAATATGCGGCGCGTTGCCTCGATTTGCTGGAGACCCTTGCGCAAGAAACCCGGGGCTGGGCCGATCCGATCGGCAGAAATTCAGACCTGTTTCCTGTGGTAAATGTTTCGATCAAAATTTCCGCGCTCTATTCGCAGATTAGTCCGGCCGATCCGGCCGATGCCATTGCCCATCTCGCGCCGAAGCTGCTCCCCATTTTGCGCCATGCGCGGGAGCGCGGCGCGTTTATCAACTTCGACATGGAAAGCTACGCGCACAAAAATATTACGCTGGAGCTTTTCAAAAAAATTTTCACCGACACGGAGTTCAAAGATTGGCCGCACGTAGGGATCGTCATGCAAGCCTACTTGCGAGACTCCGAAAACGACTTGTGCGATCTGATCGAGTGGGGTCGGGCACGCGGCACACGTTTCGCGGTGCGGCTGGTGAAAGGCGCATATTGGGATCACGAAACAATAAAAGCGAGTCAGAATGCCTGGAATTGTCCGGTTTATTCGCAGAAGCCCGAGAGCGACGCGAATTTCGAAGCTCTCACGCGCTTACTGCTCGAAAACGAATCGATCGTTACTGCTGCGTTCGGTTCGCATAATGTGCGTAGCATTGCGCACGCCCAGGCCTTTGCAGATGAACTCGGTATCGACCGCAGCCGTTTCGAGTTTCAACTGCTCTATGGCATGGGCGGGCCAATCAAACGGGCCCTGGTCGAAATGGGTTATCGTGTCCGCGAATATTGCCCGGTGGGTGAACTGTTGCCCGGAATGTCCTATTTCGTCCGCCGCTTGCTTGAGAACACTTCGAACGAAGGATTTCTTCGCGCCAAATTTGCAGAAAATCTTTCTGAGGACGAATTATTGCGCGACCCTCGGGAACTTTTGCGGAAGAGCCAAAATGGCGTGCTGCCGCGCTCAAATAACCTGACCACCAATGCAATGAAAGACTCACATCCTTCTCACAGCCGTTCGCTAGATACACCGCCGGGCGATACCTACGAAAATGCGCCGCTTACGAACTTCGCCCAGTCGGAAAACCAGGACAAAATGCGCAAGGCTTTAAACGAGAGGCGCACGCGTCTCGGGAAGGAATATTCGCTCGTCATCAACGGCGAAAGAATCTTCACCGGCAAGACAATCGCCTCGATTAATCCGAGTTCGCCCGGAGATGTCGTCGGCGCAGTCGCCGAAGCCGGCATCGCGGAAGCGGAACACGCCGTCAAGGCCGCGCGGGACGCGTTTGAAAAATGGCGCTGGACTCCATTTGAACAACGCGCACAGCTGCTGGAACGCGCTGCAGCTATCATGGACCGCCGCCGGTTCGAGCTCTCCGCGCTCGAAGTTTTTGAAGTCGGCAAACCCTGGGCGGAAGCCGACGGCGACATTCGCGAGGCAATCGACTTTTGCCTTTTTTACGCGCAGCAAATGCGTCTCATCGGGCGACCGCGCCTGACGCAGCACGTTCCCGGCGAAGAAAGTTACTATCACTACTGGCCGCGCGGCGTCGCCTTCGTCATTGCGCCCTGGAATTTTCCGCTCGCAATTCTTTGCGGAATGACAACGGCTGCACTCGTCACTGGCAACACAGTCATTATGAAACCGGCCGAACAATCGGCCGTTTGTGGCGCGATGCTGATGGAAATTCTGGAAGAAGCCGGCGTGCCACCCGGCGTGCTGAACTATCTTCCCGGCAAGGGATCGGTCATGGGCGCGCACCTCGTCGATCACAAAGATGTCGATCTTATTGCGTTCACAGGATCGCGCGAAGTCGGTCTTAGAATCTGGCAAAGCGCCGGAATCACGCGGCCGGGTCAAAGGGAGCTAAAGCGCGTCGTCTGTGAAATGGGCGGCAAAAATGCGGTAATTATTGATGCGGATGCCGATCTCGATGAAGCGATCGTGGATTGCACTTATTCGGCCTTCGGTTACCAGGGGCAAAAATGTTCCGCGTTATCCCGTCTGATTCTGCTCGAGGAAAATTATGATCGCGTCATGGAGCGGTTGCTCAAGGCCGCGGCGAGCGTGCGTGTTGGGAATCCGGAAGAACCGGGGATCACGGTCGGTCCAGTAATTGACGAAGCCGCATATAATCGAATCCTGGATTACATTCAGATCGGCAAGTCGGAGGCCACGCTTGCTTATCAGCGTGAAGATGTACCGGCTAAAGGCTTCTTTATCCCGCCAACCATTTTTTCGGGTGTGAAACCGAATATGCGCATTGCGCGCGAGGAGATTTTCGGGCCGGTGGTTAGCGTCTTAAAAGTGCGCGATCTTGACGAAGCGATTGCGGTTGCCAACGGCACTGATTATGCCCTCACTGCTGGGTTTTTCTCGCGCAGCCCAGCGAACATCGAGCGCGCAAAAGCGCAAATCGAAGCGGGTAACGTTTACATCAACCGCTCGTGCACGGGCGCAGTGGTCGGCCGGCATCCATTCGGCGGATTCAAGATGAGCGGCAGCGGCACCAAAGCCGGTGGCCCGGATTATCTGCTGCAATTCTTGGTGCCGCGTGTAGTGACCGAAAACATCACGCGCCATGGTTTCGCGCCCGAGCAAACGCCAAAATATCGCGACGAATTCCTCTGGCCGAAGCGATAGTAACAGAAGCATCTTTGCCTGTTGGGATGCGGGTCATCTGTCTCGATCGCCAAAGGCCGGCCGCGGAAATCAGAGCTGCGGTTGTCCCTTACTCAATACCTTAACAACGGTGATAACCATGTAGATTACCGGCCAGGCCGCCGTCAAAAGGATGAGCGCAAACACAACCATCTCCTTCGCAAGTTCCCGCGCCGCTTCGATCCGGAATTCGCGTCCTAAATTGTAAAAATTCCGGAATTCCCATCGGTCCTCTCCGTCGTAGGGCGAAGAATACCCGCGCCATTCGCCCAAGCCTGAATGAAAGAGGTAATCCGTCTCCGGGAAGCGCCTCTTCCCGGCAGCGGACGGACCCGTCGGTTTCATAGCCTATGATCCAACAACTCGGACGATACCGGCAATAATGATACCACGTCGCGAGAAGGAATCAGCCTGAAATTAATGCCTCAAAACTCGTCAACCGGGGAAGACAATTCAAAAACGGGATTTGGGGGACCTCATGCATCGTGAGCGGCTCACAATGCACGAGGTTTGAATTTTCACTATTGGGCCGGACCCAGTCCCTCTTCCCCTCTGGTTATTGCCAATGACCTGGCATCCACACCCAGCCGCCGCCCCTGGGCACCCATTGGCCTTCGACCCACATAGCCGCCGGCCTTGGACGCGTTACCCAACTTCCTGGCACCCACGTATAGTCGCCTCCAGCCCATCGCCAATAACCCCTTGTCCAGACATATCCGCGCCCTGGCGCGACCGTCTGCGATTCAACTCGAACGGCTGGTGGGGTCCTGGTCACTACCACTTCTCGGGCCGGACCCCCTGTTGTTACTTCTTGTGTAGTTGTGGTAGTTGTCACCGTCGTCGGCTCGGTGGCGCAGCCCACCAATGCAAGTGGTGCCAGCGCCAACAGATAAATTCCTTTTCTCATATACGCCTCCTTTTCCTGAATTCGTTTTACGTCGGCAGCTCGGCTTTATTGAAATGAAAGCACCTGTTTCAGTTCCTTTCCTTGCTTGCCTGATTGATGGCAAAAGATCGATTTTGGCCGGATGATGCCGGATGCTTTACGTCGTCTCCACGCCAATCGGCAACCTGGGCGACATCACGTTGCGGGCGCTTGAGGTGCTGAAATCAGTCGATGTGATCGCGGCTGAAGACACCCGCCATTCCGGGATGTTGTTGAAGCGTTTCGAAATCAAAAAGCCGCTCCTCAGTTATCACGAGCACAATGAGGCGATGCGCGCTGCGCAACTAGTCGAGCGCCTCGCCGCGGGCGAAGAGGTCGCGTTACTTACCGACGCCGGAACGCCCGCGCTCTCCGATCCTGGCACCCGCCTCATTCGCGAATGCATCAAACGCCGGCTTTCGTTCACGATCATTCCCGGACCGTCATCGATTCTGGCCGCCCTCGTCGGTTCAGGATTTTCAACTGAGAAATTTTGCTTTCGCGGATTTCTGCCGATCAAAGGCGGTCAGCGCAAGCGCGAATTACTCGCTGCCGTTAACCGTGAAGAGACAACAATCTTCTTCGAATCGCCCTACCGATTAACCAAAACGCTCGCCGCATGTATCGAAATTATGCCCGATCGGCAACTCTGCGTCGCGCGGGAGCTCACCAAAAAGTTCGAGGAATTCCGCCGCGGCATCGCGAGTGAGCTATTGGCGCACTACCAGACTCATCCTCCCAAAGGCGAGATTGTGCTGATGATCTCTGGGTTGTAGACGCTGTCACACCAGGCGCCGTGCCGCCCAGAGGTCGGTGACTATACGTTTCCGCTTGTCAAAGTCCCCCATCCATGGAATTTTGCGCGGCTTTTTCTCCCCGGGAAACCTTATGGCTTACGCAATTATCAAAACTGGCGGCAGGCAGTATCGTGTAACGGAAGGCGATACAATCGATGTCGATCTTCTCGACGTTGAGGCGGGGAAGACAGCGACGTTCGGCGATGTCTTGATGTATGCCGACGGAAAAGATCTTACGCACGGAAACCCGGTCATCTCAGGCGCCAAGGTCACCGCTGAAGTCGTCGAACAGCGCAAGGACAAAAAAGTGATCGCGTTCAAATTTAAACGGCGTAAAGGTTATCATCGCACGGTCGGGCACCGTCGAAAGCTGACCCGGGTAAAGATCAAAAGCATCAGCCTCGGCGCGAGGAAAGCTGCGGCGAAAGAGGCCAAGGAATAAAGAGGCCGCAATCCATCAACTCTCAACTACCAACTATCAATTTTCGTCATGGCTCACAAAAAAGGACAAGGCAGTGTTAAGAACGGCCGCGACAGCGTCAGCAAGCGGCTGGGGGTAAAAAAATTCGGCAGCGAGATGGTCGTCGCGGGCAACATCATTGTGCGCCAGCGCGGGACGAAGTTTTTACCAGGAAAAAACGTCGGGCTTGGTCGCGATTACACGATTTTCGCGCTGATCGATGGCAACGTGCGCTTCGATCGCGCCGGGCGACGAGTAAATGTCGATCCTGTTGCGGGTGAAAATTAGCCGAGTGATTCTGTTTTCCGGCTCTGGCCCGCCTGCGGTATAAAGTGATTTCAGTGATGAGATACAATACCTTTATCCTCTTTGGCGCGCCTGGCAGCGGCAAAGGGACGCAGGGCAAAACGCTGGGCACAATCCCGCGCTTTTATCATTGCGCCTGCGGCGATGTATTTCGCTCCATCGACACCCGCACGAAGGTGGGCAAAGCCTTCCTTGAATACTCCAGCAAGGGTCAACTCGTGCCCGATGAGATCACGGTCGAGCTCTGGCGAGCGGCGATCGATGCCGCGGTGGAGACGCACAAGTTCAAGCCAGATATCGATACCCTCGTGCTCGACGGTATTCCGCGGAATGTCGGCCAAGCCAAAATCATGGAGGAAATGATCGACGTGAAAAAAGTGTTTCATCTCTCCTGTCCGAGCCACGAAACGCTGTTTTCACGGCTGAAAAAGCGCGCCTTGAAAGACAACCGCCTCGACGACGCGAACGATCAGGTTATCCAGCGCCGCCTTGACATCTACGAAACGGAATCGAAACCCGTACTCTCCCATTATGGGGAAGAGCTGATCACCGTGGTTGACGCGACTCAGCCGCCCGCCAAAGTTCTGCTCGACATCCTGGAGAGCGTGAACGACGGCGTGTATGAACCAGCAGCAGTTTGAAAATTTCACCGCTTCGAGCCTCTACTGCGAAAAATGTAAAGCCGCGATGCCCGTGCGCGAGCGATTGCTCTTAGTCCTGCCGGACCGCGAGATTTACGATTACCTGTGCACCGAGTGCGGATCGTCGGTGGGCCGGCGTGAGATCACTGCCGGCGAAAAATTAATGGCGCAAGCGGTTGCGGGACGGCGCCGGCGTCGATCCGCGCCAGTTCATGAGCTGACGCCGTAGTCCGGCATGCGCATCGTTTTCATCGGCGCGGGCGAAATCGGCGTGCCGACGCTGCAAGCCCTGCTGCGATCAAGCGAGCATCAACTCACAGGAGTCGTTACCCAGCCGGACAAGCCTGCCGGGCGCTCTCAACGGATCGAACCAACGCCGATAAAGAGGGCATTGGCCGGAAGCAAGGTCCCAATCTTGCAACCGGCACGGATCAAAGATCGACAAGCAATCGAAGAAATCCGCGCGCTGCAACCGGATGCGATCGTTGTGATGGCTTATGGACAAATCCTGCCGCGTGAAGTGCTTGAGATTCCGAGCATCGCTTGTCTGAACTTGCATGCATCCCTTTTGCCGCGCTGGCGCGGAGCCGCGCCGATCCAAGCCGCGATCGCGGCGGGCGATCCTGAAACAGGCATTACAGTGATGTACATGGCTGAAGGCCTCGATACCGGCGACATCCTGTTGCGGCGCAGGACCGACATCTTGCCGACTGATACGGGCGGCTCATTGCATGATCGATTGGCGCAGATTGCGCCGGAGGCATTGCTCGAGGCCTTGCAAATGCTTGCGAACGGCAATGCGCCGCGCATTTCCCAAGACAATGCGCTCGCTACCTATGCGCCGAAACTGACTCGCGACGATGGCAAAATCGATTGGTCGGAGCCCGCCGAAATAATTGAGAGAAAAATTCGCGCGTTTAATCCATGGCCGGGGGCGTTTACTGAGATTGCCGCGCCACGCGTACGAAAGTTGAAGATCTTTTCGGCAGCAATTGTCGATCTTAGCGGAAAGCCGGGTGAATTTTTGCGAAGCGAGAAAGAGTTGATCGTGGCCGCTGGAAAAAACGCATTGTCGCTGAATGAAGTGCAACCGGACGGAAAGCGGCGGATGGATGCTGCAGCGTTTCTGCGGGGGCACGCGTCGATTTTGCAGGCTGCACGTTGATTCCGGGAGCACCGCATTTTGCCTTCCAAACATCGGCGTCTTCTGTTTTGATTTCCGCTGCCATGCAAACGGAAGCGCCAGCTTATAAACGCATTGTGCTCAAGTTGAGCGGCGAAGCGCTCCAGGAGCGCGGCGGTCGCGACAATATTTCGCTGGGGGTCGTGCGTGAAATCGCCGAGCGCATAAAGGATGTTCGCGATCTCGGTGTCCAGGTTTCGATCGTAATTGGCGGGGGAAATATCTGGCGCGGAGTCTCTGCGTCGCATCGCGGCATGGATCGCACCACCGCCGATTACATGGGTATGCTCGCGACTGTGATCAACGCGCTGGCATTACGCAGCACGCTCACTCAGATGGGGGTTGAAACGCGGGTGCAAACCGCCATCGAAATGAAAAACGTGGCCGAGCCCTTCATTTTGGGCCGCGCCATCCGCCATCTCGAACTTGGTCGGGTTGTTATTTTCGCCGCCGGCACAGGCAATCCCTATTTTTCAACCGACACGACCGCCGCGCTGCGCGCGAGCGAGATTCACGCCGAGGTCATCCTGAAAGCCACCAAAGTCGCCGGCGTATATGATCAAGACCCAAATACTCACCCAGACGCGAGATTCTACCATCGCCTCACATTCACTGAAGCGCTCACGAAACGGTTGCAGATCATGGATTCGACCGCCTTCAGCCTTTGCATGGACAATAAGATCCCGATCGTGATTTTCGATATGAACAAGCCGAGCAACATTCGCGATGCCGTTCTCGGGCGAAAAGTCGGGACCTTGGTTTGCGATGAGCCGGAACCAAAGTAAAACTTCAGCAGCATGAGCAGAGACGACATTCTTCTGGAGGCCGAAATGTCGATGGAAAAAAGCGTCGACTATATGGTGCACGAATTTGCCGCCGTGCGTACCGGCAAAGCCTCGCCTGGGCTGGTGGAAAATGTCGATGTGCAGGCCTACGGATCGACCATGAAGCTGAAGCAACTCGCGTTGATCACGACACCGGAGCCGCGGTTGCTCGTCGTTCAGCCTTTCGATGCAGGCACGGTGCCGGATATCGAGAGGGCGCTCAAGGAATCGAAGATCGGCATTATGCCGGCGGTTGATGGAAAAATTATTAGGCTGCCGATCCCGGAATTGTCCGAAGAGCGCCGCAAGGATCTCGCGCGTTCGCTCAGCAAAATGGCGGAGGAAGCGCGCGTCCGGGTTCGGAGCAACCGGCGCACGGCGCTCGACGAAGCAAAGAAACTCAAAGCCGCAGGCGAATTAAGCGAAGACGGATTGCACGATCTGGAAGCCGAAGTGCAAAAGCTCACCGATCGCTTCGTCAAATCCGTCGATGATCATCTCAAGCACAAAGAAGCTGAGATCATGAAGGTGTAGCGACTTCTAATCTTCCTCTCCCTCTTTCTCTTACTCTGCTCTCTCCTATAGAACGAAAATTAGGACTAAGAGGAAGCGGAAGAGTTATAGCCGCACCAGATCGACCAGAAACTGGCACCAAAGATAAATCATCCCGCGCCAGGAATATTTTACATCGCCTGTCGCGGTCTGCTTAAGCACGCCCTTATCGATGTTGTGCGCGATTTGATCGCGCAGATCGTTTTCCATTTCCGTTTGAATTCGCTCTTCATCAAGCGCGTCGATCGTGTCCGCACTCACCCCGTTCCGGCGCAGAAAATCGCGATGGCTTTGATGAAGCTGCCAGAATGATTGATCCGGCCGCTGGCGATTGATGCGGAACCGGGGAGTGAGCTTTAAGCCGTAAGAGAGCGGATAATTCCACGTTGTCCAAGTGATGCCGTCTTTCGTCCGCGAAGAAATTCGCAGGTAATAAAACGAGAGATCATGCTGTTCGTTCAGGCAGATCGCGGCCTGCGTTCGGTCCTCCTCCTTGTAAAACAAGCGGAAAAACTGCCGGTAATCCTCCCAGTCCCACCCGGCGTCTCCCACATGCACGAACCCTTCGTCCTCGATGTCGCGCGTGATCTCTCTCAGCGCAGGAAAAGTATCCGAAGACGGCGGACTTTTTGGCCGGAGTTGTTTTTCCTTCGGCAACCGAAGCGCGCGAATTCGAGTGAGAATTTCCAGCCACGGCAAAAAAAGCCAGCTCAGCGCAGCGGCAATCCCCAACACCCAGCTGCCAGTAATAAAATAAATGGCGAGGAAAGTGGCGACGAGGATCCCAAGCGCGCCCGCTTTCTGCGCATACGAATTTTGATAACTGCGCAAAGCGATGCTGAGCACCGCCACACCGAGCGTTAGGAAAAAGCCAAAGAGCATTAGGGATTGATCTGATGCTCGTTCAGAAATTTCTCGAGCTGATCGGTATCGAAATTGGCCAGGACTCTGTCGCCCGCCACGAAAGTTGGAACATAAGTCTGGTCGGAAAGATTTTTCATCTCCGCGTACGCTTCTCGATCTTGGCCGACATCAATGATATTGAAGCGGTACCCTTTCTCGGTGAGATACTCCTTCGCGTCAATGCACCACGAGCACCATTCGCGACTGTAAAGCTTCAATTCCACGGCGACTGCGGGAATAAACAGGAGCGCAGTGCGCCGTCAACAGCCAAGGAGCAGCGATTTCCGAGCCGCCGCCGGTGACACTGTCGCGAAGCTCTGCCTGCCACGCCGACGCTTTGCGAAGGCGGGTGAGCGTCGACAATGTTTGCGAGGAAGTTTGCGACCGTCACAGACCGCCGCTACAGCGGATGAAGCCTAGTACGACTTTGCCCAGACGACGCGCCGCGCGCTTGGTTCTCCAGTGAAAATGCAACGACCAGGTTCGGATGTTTCATCGAGCGGAATGACGCGAATGGTGACTTTGAGTTCATTCTTGATTTGTTCCTCGACTTCGCGCGAGCCGTTCCAGTGCGCGAGGGCGAACCCGCCGTGGATTTCTGGTTTGGCGGAATCTTTGGCAGTAAAGAAATCGTAGAACCCTTTTTTCGAATCGATCATGTGGGTGTGCTTGTCACGGAATTTTTTCGCCCGCTCAAACAGACTGTTCTGGATCGACATAAGAATCTCCGGCGCGCGCGATACGAACTCTTCCATCGCGATCGACTCCTTCGCCTTCACCGGTTGATCACGCCGGCTGACTTCGAGCGATTTCTTTTCGAGATCGCGCGGCCCGATTACGACCCGCAGCGGCACGCCTTTCTTAATCCACTCCCAATTCTTTACGCCACCACCGAGATCGCGCCGATCGACTTCCACTTCGATCGGAAGATCAACATACCGACTCTCGCGCAACTCTTTCACGAGTTCATCGCAAGCTTGGAGCACCGCGGCTCGCGTTTCTTCATTTGGCGTAACTGGCAGAATCACGATCTGCGTTGGCGCGATCCGCGGCGGCAGCACCAGGCCGTCGTCGTCGCTGTGCATCATCACCACCGTGCCAATTAGCCGCGTCGTCATCCCCCAGCTCGTCGTCCAGCCGAGTTCCTGTTTGCCTTCCCGGTTTTGAAATCGGATCCCGCTCGCGCACGCAAAATTTTGACCGAGAAAATGCGACGTGCCGGCCTGGATCGCCTTGCGGTCCTGCACCATCGCTTCAATGGATAACGTCTGCACTGCGCCCGGGAAACGTTCGCTCTCCGATTTTTCGCCGGTGAAAACGGGCACCGCCAGGTGGTCTCGGACAAAACGCTCGTACAAATCGAGGATCAGTTTGGCTTCGGCACGCGCCTCGACCTCGCTCTCATGGACGGTGTGTCCTTCCTGCCAGAGAAATTCGGTCGTGCGCAAAAACAGACGCGGTCGCATTTCCCAGCGAACCACGTTTGCCCATTGATTGATGAGGATCGGCAAGTCGCGGTACGACTGTATCCACCTAGCGTAACTCGCGCCGATGATCGTTTCCGAAGTTGGCCTGACTACCAACGGCTCGGTCAGCGGGCTAGCCGGCTTCATCTTGCCGTTCGAATCAACTTCCAGTCGAGTGTGCGTGACCACGGCGCATTCTTTGGCGAAGCCTTCGACGTGTTCCGCTTCCTTCGCGAAGAAACTAAGCGGAATAAAGAGTGGAAAATATGCGTTGCGATGTCCGGTCGCTCGAAACATCGCATCAAGCTGCCGTTGCATATTTTCCCAAATACCGTAGCCCCAGGGACGGATCACCATGCAACCGCGCACATCCGAGGGTTCGGCCAGCTCCGCAGCGCGGATGACTTGCTGGTACCATTCGGGAAAGTCTTCGTCGCGCCGCGGCGTGATCGCGGTTTTTGTAGGCGTGGTATTCATCGTTTGAGGCGTTTCACAGAAACGCCTTACAATTGTAGGGCGCCTGTGTCAGCCGCCAACTGGGATTTTATTCCGTCGCGGCTGCGCAAGGAAATTGTCCACCGCGGAAATTTGACACTTTCTGGCCTCGCCCGTAGTTTTCGTGCCTTTTCCGCCCTATGAAAACCTTTTCTGCAAAAGCCAGCGAAGTCCCGCGCAAATGGTGGGTAATCGACGCCAGGGACCAGGTGCTGGGGCAGGTCGCAGTAAAGGCCGCCAACCTACTGCGCGGCAAAGAGAAGACGATCTTCACGCCGCACGTCGATACAGGGGATTTTGTGGTCGTGATCAATGCAGAGAAAGTGCGGCTGACTGGAAAAAAAGAAGACCAGAAAAGCTACATGAGTTTTTCAGGATACGTGGGTGGTCACAAATCCGAGAATGTCCGGGACCGCCGCGTTCGGCACCCTGAGTTACTAATCGAGCGCGCCGTGCGTGGAATGATTCCGCACAACCGGCTGGGGCGCGCAATTTATCGAAAACTTAAAGTTTATCGCGGCGATTCTCACCCGCATGCTGCGCAGCAGCCACACGTGGTCAAACTAGCCTGAAAGGAATCCTTATGCCGCAGACCCAGGAATTCACTGCCACAGGCCGCCGCAAGACGTCGGTTGCCAGGGTTCGGATGGCGCCGGGTAGTGGCAAGATCGACGTCAACGGGCGTAGCTTTGAAGATTATTTTCCGACCACGCCGTTGCAGAACGTCGTGCTGCAACCGCTTCAAACTGCAAAGGCCGTCAATGCCTACGACCTTTCGATCAACGCCAGCGGCGGCGGCGCGACCGGACAGGCCGGCGCGGTGCAACTCGCTATTGCGCGCGCTCTTCTTCAAGTGGATGGCAATTTGCGCGGCGCCTTGAAGACCGAAGGTTTGCTCCGCCGAGATCCGCGCATGAAAGAGCGAAAAAAATCCGGACAGCCCGGCGCGCGCAAACGTTTCCAGTTCTCGAAACGGTAATCGGTCTCATGCCTCGCATGTGACCTAAACACGAGAGTATTTATCTCGGGTTTTTTGGACTTGGCGGTGGTGCAGCCTGTGGAGTGGTCGGCGCAGCTTGCGGTTCTGCCATCGGCGGGCGCGCCAAAAACTGCGGGATCGTTGGTGCTGCTGCCGACTCCGAAGGTCCGCTCGGTTTCAATAAGCGCAATTCCTGGAACGCCTCGCCGGCCGAAAAGCTCGTGCGGTATTGCGTCAGAATGGTCTCGCAAATGCGCCGCGCTTCCTCAGAGCGGTTTTTAGCTTTCAAAAGGTACACTTGCGAAAGCAGTGCCAGAGGGGCATTGAAGCTGTTTGGATAGCTAGATGCGATCTGTTGGTACATCGACAGGGCTTCGTCGCTTTTTCCCATCGATTCCAGATTGGCTGCCATCGACATTCGCGCCGTGCTCACAAATTCGTGATTTGGGTTCTTCGTGATAAAAACCTGAAGAGTCGCATTCGCCTCGGCAAACTTTTTTTCACGCCGTTGAGCTTGGGCGAGCAGAAGATAAGCATCGGCGCCGGCGGGAGTATCCGGGTAATGCGCAATCAACTGTTCGTATTCTTGCGCGCCCTTTGCGCTGGCTAACAAGGCCGATGCCGTGGCAGCGCGGCGATCGGAATAAAATCGATAACCTGTAAAGCCGATAAGGGCGACCAGAAGGATAATTAGCGCAGCGATGATCTGGTATTTAAATCGCTCCCAAAACACACGCGTTTCGAGCGCCGCATCGCGGGAAGGAGGTGGGACTGTCGGCATAATTCGATGTGCTCTGGGCGGTTTGAACCGGTCGAGCGTGGTCTTATGCCATGCGAAACTTCCTCGTGCAAGAGCGGTAAACTCGACCTGGAAACGAAACAAGTCTTTCAGATTAGATCATGGGTCTCATAAGACGAATTAGTCCTACGTATTTCGCTGGCCTGCCGCCTCCTCGGTATCGGCAGGCGCGCGACAAAGTTTTTTCCAGCGATACACTCTTATTCTATGAATGCATTCTGGAACTCTTTTGAAACATTGCTCGGTTTGGGCGTGCAACCGCAAGATTTGACGTTCGTTCAAATTTCTCTGCGCGGAATTCTCGTTTTTCTTGCGACGTTGATGATGGTCCGATTCGGCACCAAACGTTCGCTCGCACGCAAGACCCCGTTCGATGCCATTCTGCTCATCATTCTCGCGGCGGTGCTTTCACGCGCCATCAACGGGTCGGCGCCTTTTCTTGCCACAATCGGCGGAGGCGTTGTTCTGGTCTTGCTCCATCGGCTCTTCGCTCACCTGGCATACCGCTCACATCGGTTTGGAATTTTGGTTAAGGGCTCTCCCGACACTATTGTCCGCAATGGCCAGTGCGATCTTCGCATAATGCGACGCAACCACGTCTCAATGCACGATCTGGAGGAGGACATGCGTCTCCACGCCCACATCGACGATCTTTCCAAAATTCGACTCGCACGCGTGGAACGAAGCGGGGACATCAGCTTTATCAAGAAGTAGGAATAATACCCGTGAACCACGCGAACAATTTTGCTTGCGGCCGTAGCGCCATTGCCACCGACGCGCTAACTTTCGCACGTGCAACAGCACGATAAACTTTTCATTCCCGGTCCAGTCGAGGTTTCCAAAAAAACCTGGGCGGCGTTTTCACGCCCGATGATCGGACATCGCGGCGAAGATTTTAAGAATCTTTACCGCTCAGTTCATCCAAAGCTTCAGACCTTGTTCGGAACAAAGCAGCCGGTGTTTCTCTCGACTTCCTCTGCGTGGGGAGTAATGGAAGCCTCGATCCGTAACCTGGTTGATCGTGAGGTTCTTTGCTGCATGTGCGGCGCGTTCTCTGATAAGTGGTTTGATGTCGCGAAGCGGTGCGGAAAAAACGCCGAGCCGCTCCAGGTCGATTGGGGAAAACATATCGATCCCAAAGCGATTGATCGGCAACTAACGACCGGGAAATTCGATACCGTTACCTTGATACATAGCGAGACCTCAACCGGTGTAATGAACCCGCTCGGGGAAATCTGTTGTATTCTCGCGAAATATCCCGAAGTCGCGCTGATCGTCGATACGGTCTCATCTTTTTCCGGCGTGAAGATCGACATGGACGCGCTCGGTATCGACGTGATGCTGACCGGTGCACAAAAGGCACTCGCGCTGCCACCCGGCTTTTCATTGTTCTCCGTTTCGGAAAAGGCATTCGCGCGCGCCGAGAAAATTCCGAACCGCGGCTTTTATTTCGATTTCCTCGAATTCAAAAAGCAGCAGGCCCAGTGGATCACACCCAGCACACCGAGCATCGCGCACATTCACGCCTTGGAATTTAAGCTCGACGAAATTTTCGAGGAAGGCCTCGACGCGCGCTTTGACCGACACGCGCGCACGAACGCTCTCGTGCACGATTGGGTTCGTCGAGCTGGCTTCGATTTCTTCGCCGAGGAAGGATTCCGCTCAAAAACGCTTACCTGCGTGAAAAATAATCGAGACATCGACGTGCTAAAACTCGCGAGCGATTTGCGGTCAAAACATCATCTCATCATCGACCCCGGCTATGGCAAGATCCGGGGCAAAACCTTTCGCCTCTCCAATATGGGCGACGAAACCGAAGAAACCGTTTCACAGCTGCTCGCCTGTCTCGACAACGTTTTGTAGCGGGGTCTGCTTGCCGCAGCGAAGAATGCACGCGGTTTAAGATGCGACCATTTTGCTCGCGTCTGACCACGGCGTAACTTGATGTTGTAGTTCGTCTTTTAGCTTTTTTATGTCAGCGATTGAAGCCTCTGGCCTGACCAAAGTTTATCGGACCTATCGGAAGGAGCGCGGTCTCTGGGGTTCTATCAAGGGCCTGGTCTGGCGACGCTACGATGAAACGCGGGCGGCCGATCACGTCTCCTTCCGGATCGAGGAGGGCGAGTTTGTCGGCTTTCTCGGCCCGAACGGAGCGGGCAAAACCACCGTGCTCAAGATGCTCTCCGGCTTGCTGAACCCGACCTCGGGTGACGCGCGTGTGCTCGGCTTTGTTCCGTGGGAGCGGCGCAACGAAATGAAACGGCAGTTTAGCCTGCTCATGGGACAAAAGAACGCACTGTGGTGGGACCTGCCCGCACAGGAGTCACTCGAGCTCAATCGCGCCATCTACGGGATCGATCGCGGCCGATTCCAAAAGGTTGTGGATGGATTATCGGAACTACTCGAAGTGCAGGACAAAATGAACGTGATGGTGCGCGAACTCTCGCTAGGCGAGCGGATGAAAATGGAGCTAATCTCCGCGCTCATCCATGAGCCGCGTGTGCTTTTTCTCGACGAACCGACAATTGGACTGGATGTCGTCAGTCAAAAACGTGTCCGCGAGTTTTTGCGCATTTACAACGAAGAACATCGGATCGTTACCCTGCTGACGAGCCATTATATGCAGGATATCGAAGAGTTGTGTCATCGCGTTCTGGTGATTGATCATGGCAAAATCTTCTTCGACGGTCCCCTTGCCCAGATCATCGATCGATTCTCCGGGCATAAAATTCTCAGTCTCACTTTCGCGAAAGAGGCGACGCGCGACCTTTCGGAGTTCGGTGAAGTGACTGAGCAAACACCTGTTTCAGTCCAACTGAAAGTTCCACGCGCAAGAGTCACCGAGACGTGCCGGCAACTGCTTGAAGCATGCGATGTCAGCGACATTAACGTCCAGGAAGTGCCCGTCGAAGAAGTTATCCGCCAACTTTTCGGCGAACGGCGCGAGGATCATCGCGCTGCCAGCCTCGCCAGCGTAGAAGCTGCGCAAGCGAGCTAACACCTTTCACTGAATTACCTCTCCGAGGCTCGGCAGAATGCTTTTCTCCATCGCTTCCGCAAACGACGGGTATTGCGGCGTCCAGCCGATGCCGCGCAATTTGGCGTTGGTCACGCGCTTGTTGCTGGCGCCACGTTTGGAGATCGACGTCGACCGTCCAAGCGACGGAATCGGACGATTCAGTTTCTCCGCCAACCATCGATAACATTCGCTTTGCAGGATCGGCTGATCGTCAACCACATTGTAGATCTCCCGCGCCGGTGATGGCCGATTCAGCAAAAGAAAAAGTGCCGCTGCAATATCGTCCCGATGGATTTGGTTAATAAATCGATCGTTCCTCGGATCAATTATCGCTTGGCCGGACAGAAATTTGCTCAGCAGCGCCGAGCGTCCTGGTCCATAAATGCCGGCAAGCCGCGCGACGATGCCACCATGGCCGAGCACCAGTTCCTCTGTCTCACGCAGTATTCGACGCGTCTCGCGCGCCGATTTGGTCTCGCTTTCTTCGGTGACCCACGAACCATCACGTTGCGCATAAACGCTCGTGCTGCTCGTGAACAGCATCCGCGATCCACCAAATCGATCGAGAAGACGACGTGCCCCGTTCAAGTAGATTTGCCGGTAAGCATCGGCGGCACCGCCGTCGGAGCTGGCGCAGTGAATTATCGCGTCAAACACTCCCGCGTGCGAAGAAATCCGAGCCTCGTCTGTGATATCGACCCCGTAAACGGGATACGGTTTAGCGGCTACCTTACCCGCCGATTTCGCGGACTGCGTCCAGCCTTCTACTGACCAGCCGGCGGCGTGGAATAAATCGGCGGTTGCTTGCCCGACATAACCGCATCCAGCGATCAAGATTCGCGGCATGACCGATAATTTTCACGCTGTTGCGGCCGCGATTTCAATTTCTTCAAAGATGTTTTTCTGAATGGCACGGACTTGTTTGAGACGAATCAGCTCCAAGAGCGCAAGAAAAGTTACGACCACCTCTATGCGCGATACGGCGGCCCCGAACAAATCGGAAAAACGGATAGGAACACCGGTGGCCACGCGCCGCAAAATCGTGTCGATCTTCTCCGAAACGCTAAAACGTTCGCCGAAAATCTCCTGCACGTCCTGTCGCGCCTCTATCTTTTTGAGCACCGCTTGGAACGCGTTGATCAGTTGAAAGATTCCAACTTCACCCAAACGAAGGGATTCCTGCGAAGTTGGAGATGGGCCTCCTTCTCGTGCGAAAATGCGCTCTTGTTCCAGTTCACGCTGATGCAATTCCGCGGCCGCCTCCTTGAATTTTTTGTACTCGATTAGTTGCCGGATTAAATCCCAACGGGGATCGTCTTCGTCGGCGTCTTCTCCGGGCGGTTGCTGATCGACAGGCAGCAGACTGCGGCTTTTAAGGTAAATGAGGTTTGCCGCCATCACGATGAATTCGCCGGCAAGTTCGATATTGAGCTCCTTGAAAGCCTGAAGATATTCGAGGTACTGGTGAGTAATCCGCTCGATCGAAATGTCGTAGATGTCGATCTCGTCCTGTTTGATCAGGTAAAGCAGGAGGTCGAGCGGTCCTTCGAAGACCTCGAGCTTAACCTTGTAATCGGTTTCCATGCGTTGGCGGCCAGTTTAGATCATCCGGCGGTGAAGCTGTCAGCTTCCCCCACAAGCTACAAGGTTGCTTAAGCGGGAACGTGCCGGTGGATCCACACGCTGTTCACGAGCCCGAGTCCAAACATGATCATCAGCACAAACGAGCCGCTGTAGCTAATCAATGGCAGGGGCACCCCGGTGATCGGCAACAGCGCGATCGTCATTCCCATGTTCTGGAAGATATGGGTGAAAATGAGCGCTGTCATTCCAACGACCAGGAGCAAGCCCAGTTGATCGCCTGCAAAAAAAGCTACGAAAAGACATGTCAGCAGGAGCAACACAAACGCGCCGATGAGTAACATTCCTCCGATAAATCCCCATTGCTCCCCGATCGCGGAGAAAATGTAATCATTGTGGACAGCGGTAGCCGGAAGAAAGCCCAGCTCGACTTGTGTGTTTGGCGCCTTAAATCCTTTTCCCGACCAACCGCCCGAGCCAATTGCAATGAGCGATTGATTGATTGCCCAGGCAGACCCTTGTTTGTCGATATCGGGATGGGTAAAGGCCGTGATCCGTTGTTGCTGATACGGCTTTAGCCCAAGATTAATCGCGATTGGGATAAAGGCGATGCCGATAAGAATGATGCAAATTAAGTAGCGCAACGGAAGGCCGCCAACGAACAACACCGCCAGGAGCACGGGTATCCAAATGATGACTTCGCCGATATCTGGCTGCATCAAAATCAAAAGGCAGGGCGCGCCGGCAATTGCCCCGCAGAGCAACAACCGCAGCATTGGAGCCATGTCGCGAAATTGAGTTAAGAACAGCGCCAAAACCAGGATCCCGGAGATAACCGCAAGTTGCGCGGGTTGAAAATTGATCGGCCCCAAGTGGAGCCAACTGCGCGCTCCGTAAACTCTGGTTCCGATAAATTTCGTCATGATCAAAAAGACAATGCCAGCCAAATACATCGGCAACGCCCCCCAGCGGATCCAGCGATAGTCAACCAGGCTGGCGACCATAAAGGCCAACAGGCCGACCGCGACCCAATCCGCCTGCCTTCGCCAGAAATCTCCCGCGTAATCGCCGTGCATGTAAGTCGCGCTGTAGATTGCCACCACACCAAAAATGGCCAGCGCGAGCATGTTGATCAGCAGAAGCCAGTTTTGGCCGAGCAATTTTCTAAGGAAGGGCGTCATGCTGTTTGATCTCGCTCAAACTTCCAAGGTCTCCCACAAAGAAGTTAGAACGATTATACGCAAGTTGCGATCTTCGCAAAACTCCGCCGTCTGTTTGGAAAAGGACCTCTCAGACTACCAAAAGGCGGGTGTGCGCGTTCTCCTTTGCTCCTTTGCCACCCCGAGCAAAGCCGCCCTTGCCGTATGCCCGCATTTTTCGAATCCATCTGAAGCCTAAGAGATCGGTATAATTATCTTGAGTTAAGGCACTTAAGAGATTTCAGCGCAAAAATTAGAGCTTCGCTTGTCACCTGATTTAAAGGCCATTAAATTAGCCTCCACTTGTTCGTTTTAGAGGGACTGCTGATGGCCAAAAAGACAAAGAGAAAGACCAAACGAAAACTCGCGCACCCAAAACTGCCGATGCAAGGACAGTTGAATTTGAGGCATGAGGGAACGCATTTCGATTTGCGCCCGATCTTTGATGACTTAAACGAACGGTATTTTCGGGGGCGTCTTCGCGGTTACAAAGTCACGTGGGGCCGCCGGCGAAAGCGTCGTCCGATAGAATATTTCATCTTTGGTACGATCCAGGAAGAAGATCGCGTTATCCGAATCAATCCGGCGCTCGATCAACCTTTTGTGCCGCCATGGTTCCTGCGGTATGTGCTTTATCACGAGATGCTGCATTCGGTGGTACCCGATAAGCCGTTGCCAGGCGGCCGACGCCGGGTACATACCGCAGAGTTCAATCGTCGCGAACGCCAGTTTCCAAGTTATTTGCGTGCCCGCCGCTGGGAAGAGGAAAACCTCGGTCGTTTTTTGCGCTAGTCCGCATTTTTCGGTTTCTGGAACCCGAGCCCGAAAATCTTTAAAAAATCCCCTCAATGGCGATTCGTTGTCACGACGCCAGACCAGTGAAAAGTGGATCTCGGCGTTTAGTCGACGAAAGCGGCAGCGCAGCGCGCCATCTCTCGTCCTCACTGTTTAGCACGTACAAGATGAAGCGCTCAGCTAACGAGTGGAGTTTTAGGCGCACAATTTCTTTGCGAAGCTCTGCCGCAGTGCATAGCCTCTTTGAATCATGGTCGACAGCCGGCGAACACGCGCAGCACTGTCTTTAGGCGCAACAAAAAAGCTCCGTGGCGCATGAGAAGCATGACGGGCTACGGTCGCGGCGAGACCGATCACGGCGGGACAAAATTCAGCGTCGAGCTTAATTCCGTGAACCGGAAGCAAAGCGACATTGTGATCAATCTGCCACGCGATCTGGCCGAGCTCGAACCGCGCATTCGCCAGACGATCAATGAAAATATTTCGCGCGGCCGGACCAATGCCAACATCACCTTTCACACCG